>OWKP01000012.1_pt1 | contig 143120 bp, 101 predicted proteins | sample 1732991 | NCBI WGS metagenome assembly OWKP01 (sample SAMN05065777, study PRJEB22554) | human gut metagenome | biome: ENVO:2100002; feature: ENVO:00000062; material: ENVO:00002003 | host: Homo sapiens | place: USA
GTAATATATTAAGTTTTATATGCGTAATTTTGTATTTTTTCAGTAAAATTTTGACAAATTTATAATGTTTACTAAAAACAGTTGTTTTTTTGCAAATTGGTGGTATAATTAAAGCGACAAAAAGGGCGTTTTTACTTGACTATTCCGATTGCGGCGGATTCTTGAGGGGAAATATGTCTTGTAATTTTGTTTAGTAATTTGGAACGTCCTGATTGCAGCAGGGCGTTTTTTTGTATTCTGTTTCCGTGTAAACTTCCGTAATTCAAATTATCGTACTTTGGAAAAATTGAGTTTTGAGTTGTTGAGGGTAAAGTTTTAAGATATTGCGGTATAAGTTGACACTATTATTAATTACAGACAATATAAAATACACGGATAAATTTTTCGCACTTTTTAATTAATTTATATAAATATAAAAGCGGATTTAAAAATGGTTTTGTCAAAAATTGAGTGAGGTGAAAGTTATGTCTAAAATTTTATTTGCGGCTGCCTATGTGGCGGATAACGGCGGATTGATTGCGGGAGCTTTACTGTTGACGTTTCTTTGCTTGGCCGGCATTGCCGTGATTGTTGCGTTTGCCGTTTTGTACGTAAAAAGCGGTCAAAATTATTCCGCGGCGGAGGAGCCGTTGAGAGCCGTTCCTGAAGAATCCAATCCCGAAGCTTCTATCGAAGAAACGGTTGAGACAGCCGAAGCGCCCGCGGAAGAAACAGTTGAAACAGCCGAGGAGCCCGCGGAAGAAACAGTTGAAACTGCCGAGGCGCCCGTGGAAGAAACGGTTGAAACTGCCGAGGAGCCCGCGGAAGAAGCGGTTGAGGCTGCCGAGGTACCTGCGGAAGAAACGGTTGAGACAGCCGAGGAGCCCGTTGAAGAAACGGTTGAGGCTGCCGAAGCGCCCGTTGAAGAAACGGTTGAAACTGCCGAAGCGCCCGCGGAAGAAACGGTTGAAACTGCCGAGGCGCCTGCGGAAGAAGCGGTTGAGACTGCCGAGGAGCCCGTTGAAGAAACGGTTGAGGCTTTTGACGTAACCGATGTCAATGCGGGCGGAATAACCGCTTATGCCGTTACGTATGAGGAGGCTGCCGCAACGGAGGACGAGGGGTTGCCAGAATTTATTGACAGAATTCTGGACGCTTTGTCGCCGGATTCGGCTGAATTGTTCTCAAGATACATAATCGATCGTAATTATACTTTTTATACTACCATGAAAAACGTCAGGGAATACATCGACGAAAAGGAATTTCTGCGCGCGTTTTTCAACAACAGTTTGCGCCTTAAGAAAGTGCTTAACGCCGAAATTTACGCGCTTTTGTACGGAAAGCAAAGGCGCAACTGCGAAGGGGAAGAGCTCAGCAAATTAAGAATGAAATACGTTAACGCGCTTTATTATTACAGAAAGCAGGACCCGACGCTTGTGGCAAGATGCATCAATATTCTTAAAGACGATATTGATTACAAGTTCAATGTGGCGAACGTAAATCACGTTAAAGTGCCTTCGCTTAAAAAACTTATCATGATATATTCTGCGCGCAAGGATTACGCAAACGCCATAGCGTATTGCGACAAGGCTATCGAGCGCGATATTTACGACGTGCGTCAGACTGGATTTGAATTCCGCAGATTGAGACTTATTGAAAAACAGGAACACGAAAAAGAATTAAGACGTAAGCGTGCCGAAAGAAAACGCGCTGAAAAAAATAAGGAGGTAGGAAACAATGACTAAAAGACTGAAAAATCTTATCGTCGGAGTAGTGATCGGTGTTATTCTTATTGCTGCGGGTCTCATTACCGGAATAATTTTAATCAATAACGCCAATAAAAACGCGCCTACATACGTTTCTACAGCGGCGGAATTGGAAAAAGCCGTTAACGACGATATAGATAAACCCATTGTTCTTAAGGACAACATTATCATAAACGGGGACTTTACCGCAAATAAGCTGTTCGATTTGGAAATGAACAACCATAACGTTACGGTTGACGGTAAATTCACGTTAAAAACCGAGGAAAGCGGGGAAATGTATCTTTGCGACGGCAAAAATTCGCTTTTCACCCGTGAAGTCATCAAAGCCAAGCAAATCGAAGTCGACGCCGTAAACGCCACCGTTGTATGGAACGCCAACGTTACGCTTAAAGACGGTTACACTGCGGACGACTTTAAAATTACCGTTTCTCAGCACACCTTCATTTTTAACGGTATAATCCTTAACGAGGAGGGGACTCAGTCTCCCACGGCGATGACCGTTGCGGGCGGCAGAGTGGTTGTAGCCGATAATTCCGACGAGGGCGCCGCTTCGGAAGGTACCATAGTCGTGCCTAACACAGCGAACAGCGTCGTTATTGAAAACCATGGCGCAAATGCTGTTTCGGTTTATGCCGGAACGGGCGTCTCGGTTGCCGGTAAAGTCGAAGTTTCCGTTGCGGACGAAGCGGAAGGCGTGGTTATTTCTACCCCCGAAAACAATGAAATTCCCACAAATATAGTCATTGTATCCGGTACCGCCGAATCCGTCAACGCCGATGGCGCTGAAGTCACCGTCGGAGAAAACGCAGTGGTTACGGGTACCGTTACAGGCGATAAGGTTACAAACAACGGCTCGGTAGGCGAAATCGTTGCCGACGAAATTATTGATAACAGCCTTACCGAATACAAAACCGCTAAAAAAGCGGAAATCGAGCAATACGCTTTGGATAAGGGCGAAAGCAACTATTCCGCTCAAAACTGGGCTTTGATAGAAGGCTATGTTTCCGCCGCCAAAACCGCAATCGACGCGGCAGAGGATAAAGCTGCCGTTGACAGCGCTGTAAGTTCGGCAAAGGCAAGCATCGATGAAGTAATTACTTCCGCTGAAGAAGCCGCCGAAGCGCTTAAGGCAAAGAAGACGGAGGCTAAATCCGCGCTTGACGAATATGTAAGCGAGGAAGATTATTACTCCGAAGAATGGGCTGAAATTACCGCTCTTATCGCAAGCGGCAAAGAAGCAATCGATGCGGCCGGAAGTATCACCGCAGTCGATACCGCTTTGACGGCGGCAAAGACGGAAATAGACAAAGTCGCCACCAAAGCCAAAGCGGACGAGGCGGCAAGACAGGCTGCGCTTGCAGATTTAAATAATTTCGTTGCCACGATTAACGAAGAAGAATATACTGCCGAAGACTTTGATTTGATGGAAGAAAAAATAGCGACGGCAAGGGAAGCTTTGTCCACCGCCACCAAAGAAACTGCTGACGGAATTGTTGCCTCGCTTAAGGCGGAATTGGGCGCAATCGAAGTTGCTCCCGTACGCGTGGAAGGCGGCGTAGGTTATGCTACGTTTGAAGAAGCTTTGGCTGTCGTGCAAACGGGCGACGTGATTATTCTTCAGGGCAACATTGCAACCGAGGGCAAAGTTACGACTTTGCGTGCGGACAGCCGCGACCTTGACTTTACGCTGGATCTCAACGGATTTGCCATTACCGACAGATTGGATTTAAGAAGCACTACCGTAGACAACAAGGAGTCCGGTTACAAGCTTAAGGTAACCGTCAAAAACGGTACCGTGGGCGCGGCGGATGAAAGCGTTTATTACGGAATTCTGCTTGCGGGCGGCAACGTGGACGTTACGCTTTACGAGGTGGAATCCTTAGGCTACTACGGCGGCATTTACGAAAACGGATCTTGGTCCGGAAGTTCCGTAACCGCTGAAAAGTGTACGTTTAAGGGCTCCGATACCGCGTTCGGCGCGTATCTGCCGGGCGGACATACGTCTACCTTTACCGACTGCACTTTTGAGGGAACGGTAGGCGTTTACGTCAAGAGCGGCAACAAGACTTTCAACAACTGTAAGATTACGGGCAACGGCGAATATATTGCGCCCTCTTATAACAACAACGGAGCGGACGGCTCTGGCAGCGGCCTTGTCGTGGACAGCACGGTAGGTTACAATCAGCCCATGACGGTGACCGTCAACGGCGGCACGATCTCGTCCGTAAACGGCTACGCGGTGGAGGAGGTTTCCAACGCCGCGGCGGGCGTCGATAAGGTTTGCTACTCTACCGTTACTTTGGATAACGTTTCTCTTTCGGGTAAAATCGAAAACGTGTACAGCGAAAACGGAGTGGTAAAATCCATTGAAGGCGACAAAACCGTAAATTACGTTTCTTCCGAAACCGCAATCAACAACGTTGCCCCCTACGTAGGCGACGGCGAGTATATCGTCCTTACGGGCGACATCGTCAGCACCAACGAAAGCAACAATTTGCTGCTTCACAGCGCATACGATGCAAAAAATTACACGCTTGACCTTAACGGTCACAGACTTAACGCCGAAGTGTACGCGATGGCTTCTCACTCTAAAGGCGATTACGAAACTTTAAATATTACGATTATGGATTCCTCCGCAGAAGAAGGCAAGCCCGGCAAGGGACTTATAGGTTCCGATGTCGAAAATATGTACGGCATAATTCCTCAAGGCAACTCCAATATGACCGTTACTCTTAAGAATCTTAATGTTACGGGAGAATGGGCGTTCTATACAAACGGAATTTACTCCGGGGCTACCATAACTGCGGAAGACTGCGTGTTCGTCACAAATCCTCTTGACCCGGGATTCGGCGCGTATCTTGCTTCCAATCATAACGTAACGTTTACGAATTGTACGTTTGAGGGAAATGCGGGCGTTTATATTAAGAGCGGAAATACTACTTTCAATAGCTGCATTATTGCGGGCAACGGAGTTTACGAAAAACCTTCCTATAACAACAACGGCGCTGACGGATCGGGCAGCGGCCTTGTCGTGGACAGCACCGTCGGATATCAAAGCCCCATGGTCGTTACCGTTAACGGCGGCACGATCTCGTCCGTCAACGGCTACGCGGTGGAGGAGGTTTCCAACGCCGCGGAGGGAGTAGATAAAGTTTGCTACTCCGAGGTAACCGTCCAAGGCGCGGAGTTAAGCGGTGCTTTGGGAGACGTGTACAGCGAAAACGGCGTTGTTACCGTAATCGACGAAAACAACGCCAAAAGCGTTTACGTCGGTTCTGCCGCTGGGTTCGAAAATTTAATTAAAAATCCGACTAAAGGCATGACAATTGTGCTTTGCGACGATATTAGCGGAGATAAAACTGATTACACAATCAAAAATACGAAAAATCTGACCTTGACTCTGGACCTCAACGAGCACAGACTGGAAGGCGAACTTGTCGTCAAGAACACGACTACCGGACTTAATCCTCTCACCGTAACCATTAAAAACGGAACCGTCGGCAGCCAAACGGGATATACGGCGGCGGGCGGAATGATTTGGTACGGATTGATGTTGGAAGGCTCGGGCAAAATGACGATAACGCTTCAAAACGTCGATTTCGTCGGATATTACGGCGGTTATTACGAAAACGGCAGCTACGGCAACCCTTCGACCGTGATTACGGCAACCGATTGCACTTTTAAGGCGTCTATAAACGAAGAGGATAAATACACCGGATACGGCGCGTATATTCCCGCAAAATACAGCTCAACGTTTACCCGTTGCACGTTTGAAGGCTCGGTCGGCGTTTACGTAAAAAGCGGCACCCGCACGTTCACCGATTGCACGATAAACGGCGTGTACGATAAATACGTTGTGCCCACTTACAACGGTAACGGCGCAAACGGAGCCGGCAGCGGACTTATCGTAAACAGCACCAAAGGCTACAGTAAGCCCATGGTTATAACCGTTACAGGCGGTTCGATTTCCTCCGCCAGCGGTTACGCCGTCGAGGAGCTCGCGCTTGCTGCGGAAGGAGAATCCACGGAATGCTATGCTACCGTCAGCATTAAGAACGCCGAATTAAGCGGCGCGCTTGGCGACGTTTACAGCGAAAACGGCGTTGTGACGGTACTTTGCGAGTGCGGCGTACAATGCGTAAGACAGCTTACCACGCTTCCCACGGCGACTAAAGTCGGCGTGCAGCAGTATGTATGCCCCGATTGCGGTAAGGTTTACGGCGGTAAATCCGTTGCGGCGTTACCCGAGGGCGGAATTTACGCCTCGGTTGACGGCGGTGACTTCTTTGAAATCGGTTTCGTGACGGATTTGGAATCCGATCGTTACGGCGACTCCGACATTATTCTCGGACTTCAGGGTAAACAGACGCTTACGATTTATAACGTGCTTTATACGGACGCCGAAACTTTGCTTAACGAAGGCTTTGAGTTTAATTCTGCCTGGTTTGAAATAAACGAAGGGGAGCGCGTCATGAACGATGATTATACCTACGTTTATGATAATACGGTAAGAGTGGATTTACTTGAAGGCGCGGCGAATAAAGGCGCATCGGCAAACAAAGCAATAACTATAAACCTTGCCGATTATCCTGATTTGTCGTTCATCACTTATTTTTACGACGTTGCTAAAGACGGGGGGTCTTACTTAAGTATGGGTTACATAGAAATAGATATGACTTCGTCTGTTAACGTTATTGCAGCTGTATAAAATTTCATCATTGAAGACAAGGTCCTGTGCGTAAAATCGCGCGGGACCTTTTCATAATTGCTTATTGTCGTTTTCTTGCTTTCATTGTAATTCTCGGACTGTAAATCGCCTTACGTTTTCGTTATGCGGGCAGACATTATGTAGAATTTTACGGTGGTTTTGACTGATACAGAGTTTTGAAATGTTGTCATTATTTGAAATGCTGTCATTATAAGACTTGCAAAGCGTTCTGATTTGCGTTTTTTTTGTGACAATAAATCGATTTAACTTTACTTTTGTTATGCGACTTGTATTGCGTTATGTTTACCGTCGTTATGTGGCGGCAATCGATTTGGCTTTATGCGACTTATAAAGTGCGATAATTTTTACCGTTTTTATGGACTGAATATTGCGTCAGCATTTCTATTGAAATTCGGTCACGTTAAAACGCCGTTTTCGCGTCGATTAGGCATAAAACATGTTGACGAAAGGGTATGAAAGTCATTTCAGTTACCGCTTTTTTGCTTTTTGATTTAATATAAGGGTAGGTCGGAAGCAGCCGGGGAATATAAAGCCCATCTTAAAGTCGGGCAAAATTCAAAATTTCATATAAAAAACAAGTAAAAATACAATTTTCCGAGCCTTTTCGACAAACAGAAACAGAAGTCGTGCTTATAAAAATTCATAAAAAATTTTAAAAAAAATATTTTCATTAAAATGCTTGACAAAAACAGGAAAAGACTGATATTATTTTATAATGCTGTATTGTGCGCTTTTGTCGGTTTTACATAAAGCGGATCACGCGCGCGCAAAGCGGAAAAACAAGAAAAAAACAAAGTTCAAGGAGAGAACGAATGTCCGTAAGAACGATCAGGAAAGTCAAGTACGGAAACACTGAAAGACGATCTTTTGCGCAGGTTCACGAGGTGTGCGAAATGCCCTACCTTGTGGAGGTGCAGAAGAATTCTTACAACGAGTTTCTTAAAAACGGCATAGGCGAAGTCTTTAAGGATTTTTCGCCCATCAGGGACTTCAGCAACAAGATGGAGCTGTGGTTTTTAGACCATCATCTTGAAATGACTCCCAAGTACACGGAGAAAGAGTGTAAGGACCGTGACGCAACGTATGCCGTGCCCCTCAAGGTTAAGGTAAGGCTTGTCAACAAGGAAACGGGACTTATCACCGAGCAGGAAGTTTTTATGGGCGATATGCCTCTCATGACGCCTAACGGTTCCTTTATAATCAACGGAGCGGAGCGCGTCGTTGTCAGCCAGCTGGTAAGAAGCCCCGGCGTTTATTTCAGCTTTGTCAAAGACATAAGGACGGGCGAAAATTATTTCGGTGTGACCAACATTCCTTCCCGCGGCGCATGGCTGGAATTCCAGGAAGACGACAAGGGAGTTCTTTGGGTTCACGTTGACCGTCAGCGTAAAGTGCAGGCGTCCGTGCTTGTACGCGTTCTTTCGGCGGCACTCGGAACTCAGTACGAAGAGCCCGAGCCCACTTTGAACGATTTTAAATATTTGCCTTTTGCGGGCAGTGCGGCGGGTGCGGCGGCTTACGAGTCTTTCTCCGACGACGAAAGCATGATAAGGCTTTTCAACGAAGATCCTCTGATGAAAAACACCATCGAAAAGGATCCCGCGAAAACCGAGGACGACGCACTTAAGGAGCTTAACCGTAAGCTTCGCCCGGGCGAAATTCCCAATATCGACAGTATCAAGCAGTTCGTGCGCGGACTGTTCTTCGACCGCAGAAAATACGATTTGTCGCGCGTCGGCAGATATAAATACAATAAAAAGCTTGCGCTTGCCGCTCGTATCACGGGTCAGCGCGCGTTCGAGACCGTTGCGGATGCTGACGGAGTGGTATATGTAGAAAAGGGCAAAAAGATTACCGAAGAAGTCGCAATCAGGATTCAGAACGCAGGCATCAACCGCGTGGGCATCATGGTCGGCAAGGACAGGCATTGCCATTACGTCATGGGTAACCGTCACGTTGACATTGCGGGTTACGTCGATTTCGATTATAAAGAGCTCGGCATTAACGAAAAAGTTTATTATCCCGCGCTCAAGCGCCTTATCGACCAGGCGGCGGGCGACAAAGAAACCCTTAAAAAGCTTATTGCCGAAAACGTCGATCTGCTTATCGTAAAACATCTGCTTGTGGACGACGTTATCGCCACCATTAACTATATTTCGGGACTCAGATACGACGTGGGTTACTGCGACAACATCGACCACCTCGGAAACCGCAGGGTAAGAAGCGTGGGAGAGCTTTTGCAGAATCAGTTCCGTATCGGTATTGCGCGCCTTGAAAGAGTGGTCAGGGAACGTATGCAGATTCAGAACGACGCCGAACCGCCTACTCCCCAGAACCTTATCAATATCCGTCCCGTGACCAGCGCGATAAAGGAGTTTTTCGGCTCCTCCCAGCTGTCGCAGTTCATGGACGAATCCAACCCGATTGCAGAGCTTACGCATAAGAGAAAGCTGTCGGCCCTCGGTCCCGGCGGTCTTAACCGCGAGCGCGCTTCTTTCGAGGTCCGCGACGTTCACTATTCGCATTACTCGAGAATGTGCCCGATAGAGACCCCCGAAGGACAGAACATCGGTCTTATCAACTCGCTTTCTTCTTACGCGCGCATCAACGAATACGGCTTTATCGAGGCGCCTTACCGCCGCGTGGACAAGGTCAATCACCGCGTCACCGACGAAGTGCATTATCTTGCCGCAGACGAAGAGGACCGTTACGTCGTTGCCATGGCTAACGAGCCGCTTGACGAAAACAACTGGTTCGTCAACGAACGTGTCATGATGCGTTACCGCGACGACATCGCGGAGCGTTACCGCGAGGACATCGACTACATGGACGTAAGCCCCCGTCAGATGATTTCCGTCGCTACCGCGCTTATTCCGTTCCTTGAAAACGACGATACCAACCGTGCGCTGATGGGCTCCAACATGCAGCGTCAGGCTGTGCCGCTTCTTAAACCCGAGGCTCCCATCGTGGGCACGGGCATAGAGCATAAGATTGCTTACGACTCGGGCGTAATGGTGGTTGCAAGAAAGTCGGGTACCGTAACTTACGTCGACGCAGAGCGCATTATCGTTGCCGAAGACGAGGAGGGCGAGAGCACCGACGGCGGAATCGAGATTATCGAAAACGTAAAGCGTTCCGTCAAAAAGGGTCAGAAGCCCACTGCCGAATATATTCTTAAAAAGTTTGTGGGTTCCAACCAAGGCACCTGCATCAATCAAAAGCCCATTGTTTCCAAGGGCGACCGCGTGGAGGCAGGTCAGGTTATTGCCGACGGCCATTCCACCGAAAATGCCGAGCTTGCTTTGGGCCGCAACATTCTTGTCGGCTTCATGAGCTGGGAAGGCTACAACTACGAGGACGCAATCCTCATTTCCGAAAAAATAGTAAAAGACGACGTGTTTACCTCCATTCATATCGAGGAGCACGAACTTGAGGCGCGTGACACGAAACTCGGCGAAGAGGAAATCACGCGTGACATTCCCAACGTGGGCGACGACGCGCTTAAAAACCTTGACGAAAACGGAATTATCCGTGTGGGTGCGGAGGTGGACAGCGGCGACATTCTCGTCGGTAAAGTTACGCCTAAAGGCGAAACGGAACTTACCCCCGAGGAAAGACTTTTGCGCGCCATTTTCGGCGAAAAGGCAAGGGAAGTCAGGGATACTTCTTTAAGAGTGCCGCACGGAGAGGGCGGTATCGTAGTGGACGTCAAAGTGTTCACCCGTGCAAACAAGGACGAGATGAGCCCCGGCGTCAACAAACTTGTGCGCGTCTACATCGCTCAGAAACGTAAGATTTCCGTGGGCGACAAAATGGCGGGCCGCCACGGAAACAAGGGCGTCATTTCTCGTATTCTGCCGCAGGAAGACATGCCTTTCATGGCGGACGGCACTCCTCTTCAGATAGTGCTTAACCCGTTGGGCGTTCCTTCGCGTATGAACATCGGTCAGGTGCTTGAGGTTCACTTGGGTCTTGTGGCTAAAGCGCTGGGCTGGAAAGTTGCGACCCCCGTCTTTGACGGCGCGCTTGAAAGCGACATTCATAAGCTTCTTGAGGAAAACGGCTTTGTTACCGACGGTAAAGTAGACGGCAAAATTCAGATGTACGACGGCAGAACGGGCGAGCCTTTCGAAAACCGTTCCACCGTGGGTTACATGTATATGATTAAACTTATCCACCTTGTTGACGACAAGATTCACGCGCGTTCCACCGGTCCTTACTCGCTGGTCACGCAGCAGCCTTTGGGCGGTAAAGCTCAGTTCGGCGGACAGCGTTTCGGCGAGATGGAGGTCTGGGCGCTTTACGCTTACGGCGCGGCTAACATTCTGCAGGAAATCATGACCGTCAAATCCGACGACGTGGTTGGCAGGGTAAAGACATACGAGTCCATCGTCAAGGGCGGCAACAACAACGAGCCCGGCGTGCCCGAGTCTTTCAAGGTGCTTATCAAAGAGCTTCAGGCACTTGCGCTTGACGTCAAGGTGCTTAACGAGGATAAACAGGAAATCGGTATCCGCGAACTTATCGAGGACGACCGCGACGACGAAGTCGAATTCGAGAAGAAGAAGCATTACGTCGGCGGCGATATGAACATCGAGGACGGCTTCGATATCGGTGAAAACGTGTTTGCCGACGACATCGAGGACGACGACGCGGAGGAAAGCGGCGACGTCAGCCTGTTCGACGATGACGAGCTGGATTTGGGCGACGACCCGTTTGACGGCTCCATTATCGACGACGATGACTTTTTGGACGACGCAGACGAAGGGGAGGACGAATAATGTTTGAATTAAATAATTTCGATTCCATGCAGATTGCCATTGCGGGTCCCGATAAAATCCGCGAGTGGTCTCACGGCGAGGTTACCAAACCCGAAACCATAAACTACCGCACGCAGAAGCCCGAAAAGGACGGCCTTTTCTGCGAAAGAATTTTTGGTCCCACCAAGGACTGGGAGTGCCATTGCGGTAAGTATAAAAGAGTACGCTACAAGGGCGTTGTGTGCGACAAGTGCGGCGTAGAAGTTACGCGCGCCAAAGTGCGCAGAGAGCGTATGGGGCATATCGAGCTTGCCGCGCCCGTCACGCACATCTGGTATTTCCGCGGCGTTCCCAGCCGTATAGGTCTTTTGCTCGACATGAGCCCCAAGGCCCTCGAGCAGGTCGTGTATTTCGTCAATTTCATTGTGCTTGACCCCAAAGACACTCCGCTCGAATATAAGCAGATTCTTACCGACGCGCAGTACCGCGAAGCGCTTGAGCTTTACGGCAACGGCTCTTTCAGGGCAGGCATGGGTGCGGAAGCGATTAAAGAACTTCTCGCCGCCGTGGACCTTGAAAAAGAGCACAAGGAAGTGCGCGACATCGTCAACAATTCTTCGGGTCAAAAGAAGATTAAGGCTATTAAGCGTCTTGAAATTCTCGATGCGTTCGTAAAAAGCAAGAATAACCCCACCTGGATGGTCATGGACGTTTTGCCCGTGCTCCCGCCCGAACTTCGCCCCATGGTGCAGCTTGACGGCGGCAGATTCGCCACTTCCGACCTTAACGACCTTTACCGCAGGGTTATCGCAAGAAACAACCGTCTTAAAAGACTTATCGAGCTTTCCGCCCCCGACATCATCGTCAGAAACGAAAAGCGTATGCTGCAGGAAGCCGTTGACGCGCTTATCGACAACGGCAGGCGCGGCAAAGCCGTTTCGGGCGCCGGCAACCGCGAGCTTAAGTCGCTTTCGGGACTTCTGCGCGGCAAGCAGGGAAGATTCAGACAAAACCTTCTCGGAAAGCGCGTGGACTACTCCGGACGAAGCGTTATCGTCGTGGGACCCGAACTTAAGATGTATCAGTGCGGACTTCCCAAGGAAATGGCGCTTGAACTTTTTAAGCCTTTCGTAATGCACGAGCTTGTTGCGCAAAGCAAATCCCACAACATCAAAAGCGCAAAGCGTTTCGTGGAGCGCGGCAGCAAGGAAGTCTGGGGCGTGCTGGAAAGCGTCATTAAAGAGCACCCCGTGCTTTTGAACCGTGCGCCTACGCTTCACCGTCTGGGTATTCAGGCATTCGAACCCGTGCTTGTCGAAGGCAGGGCGATTAAGCTTCACCCGCTTGCGTGCGGAGCGTTCAACGCCGACTTCGACGGCGACCAGATGGCAGTGCACGTTCCTCTTTCCATAGAGGCGCAGACGGAGGCGCGTTTCCTCATGCTTGCGACAAACAACGTCCTTAAGCTTTCGGACGGCAAGCCTGTATGTTCGCCCACGCAGGACATGGTTATAGGCTGTTTCTACCTTACCATGGATAAACCCGGCGCGAAAGGCGAGGGCATGATTTTCTGCGACAGCGACGAGGCTAAAATGGCTTACGCCAACAAGGAAATCGAGCTTCAGTCCAAAATCAAGGTGCGTATGCAGGGTACGTTTAACGGCCAGCCGAAAAGCGCAATCGTGGATACCACCGTGGGCAGAATCATCTTCAACGAGGCCGTTCCCCAGGATTTGGGCATAGTTGACCGCTCGTTGGAAAGCGAATGCCTTAAACTCGAGGTCGAGTACCGCGTGGGCAAAAGCCAGCTGCAAAAGATTGTCGACCTTACGTTCAAAAAATACGGCGCGACCGAAACCTGCAAGGTGCTTGATAACATCAAGGCTTTGGGCTTTAAGTATTCTACTATCGGCGCGATTACGACCAGCGTCTTCGATATGCACATTCCCGCTGAGAAAAAAGCTATCCTCGACGAGGCGGAAAAGAAAGTCATTAATTTTGAAAAAGAGTACGAAGACGGCATCCTTACCGAGGACGAGAAGTACCGTCACGTAGTGGAAACCTGGACGAAAGCCAACGACGACGTTACCGAAGCGCTTAAGAAAACCCTGGACGAATTCAACCCCATCAACATGATGGCGGTCTCGGGCGCCCGCGGAAGCATGAAGCAGATAGCTCAGCTTTCGGGTATGCGCGGACTTATGACCAACCCGCAAGGCAAAACGCTGGAAACTCCCGTCCGTTCCTCGTTCCGTGAAGGACTTTCGCCGCTTGAATACTTCATTTCTTCGCACGGCGGCAGAAAAGGTCTTGCCGATACCGCGCTTAAGACGGCAAACTCGGGTTATCTTACCCGCCGTCTTGTGGACGTAAGTCAGGACGTCATCGTGCGCGAAGACGATTGCTGCGAGGGAAGTTCCTCTCCCGCCGGCATCAAAATCGAGCGTATTTTCGACGGCGACTCCGTTGTGGAAAGTCTTAAGGACAGATTAAGCGGAAGATTTGCCGCAAAAGATATCGTCAATCCCGTCACGGGCGAAGTTTATGTGCGCGTCAACGAAATGATTAGCGAAGAAGTCGCTAAACGCATTGACGAGGACGACCTTAAGCTTAATGCCGAAGGCAAGGAAATACCCGTGTTTATCCGTTCCGTGCTTACCTGTAAGACCAAACACGGCGTGTGCACAAAGTGCTACGGCAAGGATATGTCGGGCAGCACTCCCGTAAAAGTGGGCGAAGCGGTAGGCATTATCGCCGCTCAGTCCATCGGCGAACCCGGTACTCAGCTTACCATGCGTACCTTCCACTCGGGCGGTGTCGCGGCGGCGGAAGATATTACGAGAGGTCTTCCCCGTGTAGAAGAGTTGTTCGAGGCAAGAAAGCCTAAGGGCGTCGCTACCATTACGACCGAGGAGGGCAAAGTTACCCTTATCGAGAAAGACGGAAGAAGAGACGTCGTCATCACCAACGCCGAAGGCAAGGAATTCAGTTACTCCATTCCTTTCAGCGCAAAGCTTAAAGCCAACATCAAGACGGGCGCTACCGTAAAAGCGGGCGACCCGCTTACCGAAGGTCCTATCGACCCGCACGATATTCTGCGCATCAAGGGCTATAAGGAAGTTCAGGAATATATCGTTAAGGAAGTTCAGGCGGTTTACAGATCTCAGGGCGTTGAAATTGCCGACAAGCACATCGAAGTAATCGTTCACCAGATGCTTAAAAAAGTGCGCGTGGAGGACAGCGGCGACACCGATCTTCTTCCCGGCGAAATGGTGGATTCCAACGCGTTCTCGGAGGCTAACCTCAAGGCGATTCAGTCGGGCGGCAGACCCGCGGCGGCAAAGCATACGCTTTTGGGTATTACGAAAGCCGCGCTTGCGACCGACAGCTTCCTGTCCGCGGCTTCCTTCCAGGAGACCGCTCGCGTGCTGACCGAGGCGGCAATCAAAAACAAGATAGATCCCCTTATCGGTCTTAAGGAAAACGTCATCATCGGTAAGCTTATTCCCGCAGGTACGGGTATGAAGAGATACAATAACGAATATCCTTACGAGGTTGCTCCCTCTTCCGACGACGATGACAACGAAAGCGTAAACGCGTAATATTAATTAGTTAAAAAAAGTGCCTTCTCTTAATAATGAGCGGGCGCTTTTTGTTTTGGCGTAACCGTAAATTAAAGGCACGAAACGAGTTTTGATTTTTTTGTCCGAATGTGCGTTTTTGCCGATTAATAATTGTTTTATAAAGCCGTTTGACGTATTTTTTTAACGACTTGTTTTTAACGGCAGTCAAGGCGGCGGACAAAGAGCGGGTGTATTTGTTAAAGGCATTAGACCGCGATTGATATGTTTATTCACCGTTTATTATTGAAATTGCAGTAAAAATAAGATATACTGTACGAAAGCATTGACAGCAAAAACGAAGAAAGGATAAACCAGCTTATGAAAGGCGAAGACCGCCTCCTCGAGTTAAAAGAAAAGCAAAACGAGCAAGGCTGTGAATTTTATACTTTATGAAAGGATAAAGCGGGAGATTTATCGAAACAAAAAGTAGTTTTTTAACGTAAAAAAGCAAATACTTTAAACGATATGGCTTTTTACAGTGATAAAAAACTAAAAAGCGTTGCGGTAAATTCTTTCGTCAGCAAAGAAAATCACAAAGCGGTATATGTTCTGCATTTATTTTTTCTGGTTTCTTTGGCGGGCTGGATAGGGGAAAGCGTTTTTTTCGTTATAATAGGCGCGCCCGCGGACAGAGGTTTTTTGACCATGCCTTTTTGTCCCGTGTACGGGTTTACCGTATGCGGGATTTACCTTTTTATCGGGACGCCGAGTGACGGGATATGGTGGAAATTATACGGAAAACTTAAAAGAAACGGAAATCTGTCCGATTCAGGTTCGGCGATGTGCGTTATCGTACTTTATTACATAGCGGTCACGTTTTGCGTGACTTTTTCGGAATTTATCGGAGGGTTGTTTTTCGATAAAGCGTTAAAGGTAAGACTTTGGAATTATTCGGGATTCGCCTATAACGTCATGGGATACGTTTGCCCTCAGTTTTCTTTTTTGTTCGGCGCGGCGGCAAGTCTGTTTGCCGTAATTGCGGATAAAGTGATCTTGTTTTTAAAAAGAGTGTCGGATTACGAAACTCTGATTGCCGTTGACGTTGTGCTTAGTGCGCTTATGGCCGCGGATTTTGTTTTTAACGTAATTGCCGTTATTATACTCGGCGAACATCTGATGCTTTACGGCACTCATGTTTAAAAGTCCTGAAAAAAAGCCGTATTGACAAATCGGGATTTCCGTGTTAATATAATAATATAAAACAGGCGCGGAATTTGTCTTTTCAAAATTATGTTTGCGTCTTGAGGGGGGCTTGTATGGACAAAAAAGTTATCGTTACCATAAGCCGCGAGTACGGCAGCGGCGGCAGAATCATCGGCAGCAAAGTGGCGGAAAAACTGGGGATTCCTTTTTACGACCGTAAAATTATCGAGCTCAGCGCGGAAAAAAGCGGGCTTGCCGTGAGTTTTGTGGAAAACACCGAGCAAAAGATAAAAAACAAATTTTTGCATAATCTCGCTTTCGGCGGTTATTACATGGGTGCGGACCTTGGCGCCGCGCAGCTGTCGCTTCCCGACAAGCTGTTTATAGCGACCTGCGAAATTATACGCAATCTTGCCGAGGAAGGCTCCTGCGTAATTGTGGGAAGGTGCGCCGATTACGTTCTGAAAAATCGTGACGACGTAATCAATATTTTCGTATATTCGGACCTTGAGCATAAAACGCAGCGCGCGATTGCCGAGTACGGTATCGAGCCCGACAAAGCCGCCGCCGAAGTCCAGAAAACGGACAAATACCGCGCCAATCATTATAATTATTATACGGAGCAGACTTGGGGCGACAAAAACAACTATCATCTTTGCCTTAACAGCGGATTTCTGGGCGTGGACAATACCGTGGATATAATTGTGGACGCGGTTAAGGATTATATGAAAAACAGGCAGAATTAAAAAAGGCGCAAGCCGATTGCTTCATGTAGTAAAGCTATATGAAACTTCCATTAAAAGCTTTTCCGAAACGGGTTAAATTTTTTTCGGGAAAGCTTTTTTTATCGGTAAAAATTGGATTTTTTTGCGTTAAAAAATCCGTTATTTCCTTTTGGAAAAACGGATAAAGACCGATATAAGGCGGCTTATCGTGCGCTTGACAAATGTGGATAACTTTTATATAATGATTCCGTGCAAAAAGCGCTGGACATAATTGAAAAACATATCGGAAAAAACGACAAAACGGGTGTTGCCGTAAGCGGCGGCGCCGATTCGGTATGCCTTTTGCACGTTTTACTGTCTTTTGATGCCGTAGACAAAAACAACATTGTGGTGCTTAACGTGGAGCACGGCATCCGCGGCGAAAACAGCAGGCGGGACTCGGAATTCGTAAAGAAGTTATGCGCTGACTACGGCGTGCGATTTAAAGGCATAAGCGTAAACGTTCCCGAGCGTTGCAAAATATCGGGAAGAAGCGAGGAAAGCGAAGCGCGTGAGGCGAGAAAGGAGTTTTTCAACGGTTTACTGGAATCCCGTGAAGTAGACTGTATTCTTACCGCGCACAATCTGGGCGACAGGACGGAGGGTGTGCTGATGCACGTTTTCCGCGGCTGCGGAATTCAGGGGCTTATCGGCATGACGGAGCGCGACGGCAATTACATCCGACCGCTTATAAACTGCTCGCGCGGGGAAATAGAGGATTACGTCGAAAAAAACAACTTAAAGTTCGTCACCGACGAAACCAATTCCGAAACGCGTTATACCCGTAATTTCTTAAGGCTCGAGGTTCTGCCCAAAATCCGCGAAAGGTATCCGCTTGACGCCGCCGTGAATACGCTGAGCGAGCTTGCCGCAAATGACGAGGCGTTTATTTCCTCTTGCCTCGATTTCGGGAAATACATCGAAAACCGCGGTGAAGAAGTGAGGCTGGACCTTGAAGTTTTAAGTTTTCCCACGGCGCTTTCGTCGAGGTATGTTTTCGAGTGCATGAGGCGGATAAGCACCGTTACCGACCTCGATTACAAGCACGTTACCGCCGTTTTGGGACTGAAAGATAAGGAGAACGGCAAAAGAGTTTCGCTTATCGGCGGAATAATCGCCGCAAAAGAGTACGATTGTATTGTTTTTTTTGACGGCTCGGATTCGGTTGATTTAATAAGCGACGAGGAAATTCCGTTTACGGCGGGTTTTACGCCTTTCGGCGACGGAATAGCGGAAATTTCTTTCTCGAAGCCCTTTCCGCAAAAAGGGAAGCTTATCGTGGACGGAGATAAAGTGCCCTCAGGCGCGGTCATTCGCTTTCGGCGCGAGGGCGACGTTTTCCGCCCGTACGGCTCGGGCAGAAAAAAACTGAAAGAATATCTTATAGACCGTAAAATTCCCCGTCGAATCCGCGACAATCTGCCGCTTTTGTGTTATAATGAAAACGTGCTTGCGATATTCGGCGTGGAAATTTCGGACGACGTAAAGCTTACGGACAAAACGGTCAACGCGCTGGAGCTTAAATTTACGCGGTAAGGTTTTGTTTTTTTGCCGGGGATGCGTGTTTTTTTTGCGGTAAATCGCGGATATCAACTGCGCATTCCGACTTTTTTTAGGATTTTATTAATTGCGTATTGACGCGAAATCAAAAACGCAGTTATTTTTACGGAGGATTTTGTACATAATGCAGGAACTTAAGAAGAATTTGCTTTTCAGCGAACAAGATATCAGAGTGAGGGTCAAAGAACTTGCTGCGGAAATTTCCGCTTGTTACAAAGACGACAAGCCCGTGGTGTGCGTATGCGTGCTTCGCGGCGCGGTTATGTTTTTCACCGACCTTATGAAAGAAATAAAGTCCGACGCTGTGGTTTATGATTTCGTGACGCTTTCAAGCTACGAAAACGCGATGGTGGAAGGCACCATGAGTACGACGGGAAAAATCAAGCTTATTCAGGACCTGAGGGAAAACGTGGAGGGTAAACACGTTCTCGTGGTGGAGGACATTGTGGACTCGGGGTTTACTGTCGATTATTTAAGACGTTATTTTGCCTCCAAAAACGCGCTGGACGTTAAAATTGCCTGCCTTCTCGACAAACCCATGTCGAGAAAAGTGGACGCTCATGCCGACTACGTCGCCTTTATTTTGGAAAGGCCTGCTTTTATTATCGGTTACGGCCTGGATTACGATCAGAAGTACCGCAATCTTGACGGAATTTACGAGGTGGTAAGCGATTGACGTTATCGACGGAAAACCTTGTGCTTCCGTTTGAACGGGTGGACGACCTTCTCGTCAACGGACTTAAGATTATCCAGAATCCGTCGGCTTTTTGCTTCGGATGCGACGCTGTGGAGCTTGCCAATTTCGTAACGGGCGGGGTTAAGGACAAAGCTTACGACTTAGGAAGCGGCACGGGGATAATAACTCTTCTGCTGGGCGGGAAAAAGGGCATACGCTGTACGGGTGTGGAAATTCAGTCCGACATGGCGGAAATGTCCCGAAGAAGCATTGCGCTCAACGGGCTTAATAATGTTTGCGACATTATAAACGCGCCCATGCAGGAGATAGGTAAGTTCGCCGCGGCGGGTTCGGCTACCATAGTAGTCAGCAATCCGCCTTACATGAAAAGCAAAAGCGGTTTTGATATATCGGAGCGCGCGCTTGCGCTTGCCAGGCATGAAGTTGCCGTTACTTTTCCCGAAGTTGCCGATTGCGCGGCGTATCTTTTAAGCACGGGCGGAGCGTTTTATCTCGTGCACCGATCAGAAAGACTCAGCGAGGTCATGAAAATCTGTTCGGACGTAAGGCTTGAGCCCAAGATTCTGCAGCTTTTGACGCCGTCTGTCAAAAAGCCGCCGCACCTGTTTTTGCTGAAGTGTCTTAAAGACGCCAAGCCCGGTCTTAAAGTTTTAAGAGAAAGGATTGTGGACACCCGGGTTTAGGAATTTTTAAGTATGGAAAACGCGGTTTGTTAAAAAAGGAGTGACAATGCTTTATATTGTGGCAACGCCCATAGGAAATCTCGGTGAAATTACTTTCCGCGCGGTGGAAACGCTTAAAAAAGCGGACGCCGTGCTTTGCGAGGATACGCGCCGAACTGCGGTTTTGCTGAATAAGTACGGTATAAGCAAGCCGCTTGTTTCTTATCAGAAGTTTTCCGAAAAGGAAAAAGCCGGTTACATTGTTGAAAGACTGGAAAAAGGCGAAAACCTTGCGCTTGTGTCCGACGCCGGTATGCCGCTTATTTCCGACCCGGGCAAAGTTCTGGTGGACGAGCTTATTGCGCGCGGGCTGGAATACACCGTGATAAGCGGACCGTGCGCGCTTATAAACGCCGCGGTACTCAGCGGAATGGACGTTTCTTCCTTTTGTATGTGCGGCTTCCTGCCCGAAAAAAATTCGGAACGCAAAAAGTTTATCCAAAAATTTGCCGCACTTACAAGCACTTTGATTTTTTATTCTCCGCCGCATAACGTAAGAAAGGACCTTGAGTTTTTGTTCCATGCGTTGGGGGCACGCCGCGCCGCCGTCGTGCGCGAAATAAGCAAAATTCACGAAGAGGTTGTAAGAGGCACGCTGGGTGACTTTCCCGAGTTTACCGAAAAAGGAGAATTCGTTATTGTGACGGAAGGCGCGCCGGAAAAAGAAAGCGAGCTTAATTCGCTTCCGATTGCCGCTCACGTTGAAAAATACGTTAATGAAGGGCTTTCGAAAATGGACGCGGTTAAAAAAGCCGCCGCCGACAGGAAAATGCCCAAGTCGGCAGTGTATGCCGAGTACGAAAAATATCTTAAAGAAGACAAACAATAAACGTTTTTACGGAGTGAATTATGAACGCAGCAAAAGAAATCTGGCAGGAAATGCTGCCTACGCTGGAAACGGAGGTTAACGCCATCAGTTTCGACGTATGGATTAAACCGCTTGAACCGCTTGACATCGACGATGACAGGCTGATTCTGCTTGCCCCGACCGAGGGTAACCGCGACGCCGTCAACAGCAGTTTAAGACCGCTTATAAAAAAAGTTCTTTCCTCCGTCAATCCGTTGCTTACGGACATTACTCTTTTGCTTCCCGCGGACGTAAGCCGCATGAAAGGCGCGGATTTTTCGCCCGAAGAGCTTAAAGAGGACGGCGGGGAAGAAGAGGCTCCTGTTCCCAAAGTGGACGCAATGCTTATCAATCCGCGTTATACTTTCGACAATTTCGTCGTGGGCGAGTGTAACCGTTTCGCAGTTGCCGCGGCGCGCGCCGTTGCGGAAAACCCGGGAGTGAAGTACAATCCGCTGTTCATTTACGGTGGCGCGGGACTCGGTAAAACGCACATAATGCACGCGATAGGCAATTACATAAGGAAAAATAACCGTCATCTCAAGGTACTGTACGTTTCTTCCGAAAAGTTCGTCAACGAGCTTATTGCGTCAATTCGTTCAAAGAGCGGCAACACTTTCGATTTCCGCGACAAATACCGCAGTGCGGACGTATTGATGATAGACGACATACAGTTCATCTCCAAAAAGGAAAGCACTCAGGTGGAGATGTTTCATACCTTCAACGACCTTTATCAGATGAACAAGCAGATAATTTTTGCTTCCGACCGTCCACCCAAGGAAATACCCGACCTTGAAGAGCGTTTGCGCACGCGTTTCGAGTGGGGGCTTATTGCCGACGTTCAGCCGCCCGACCTTGAAACCAGAATAGCCATTTTGCAGAAAAAGTCGCAGATGGAAAAATACAACGTTCCGCCCGAGGTGCTCAACTTTATGGCGCAGCGCATCGACAGCAACATTCGCGAGATGGAAAGTCTTCTGAACAAGGTTATTCTGCTTGCAAAACTTTACGACAAGCCCGTCAGCGTGGAGCTTGCCGCCGAGGCTTTCAAAGACTATAAAAAGCCCGCGGAAGAAGCGGTGGACGCCGAGGATATAATAGAGGCTACGCTTAAACTTTATCCCAACGTCACCAAAGAGGAGCTTTTGGGCAAAAAACGCGATAAGGAAATAGTGGAGCCGCGCATGATTTGCATTTACCTGATTGCCGAGCTTTTGCCTTTGCCGCTTACAAGCATCGGCGCCATTATGGGCGGACGCGACCACACCACTATAATGCACTCCAAAAACAAGGTCGCAACGCTTATTTCCAAGGACGAACGGATAAAAAACAAAGTGGAAGACATCAGAAACATGGTTTATAAAAACTGAGGAATTTTAATCCGCGCCGATTCTTTTATTAAAGAAAACAGCATTTGTTTTACGCGTAATTATACTTGTGCGCGGAATAATAAAGAGTTCGGTAATTAGGTATCAGCGGTTTAAATTCGTAATGCAGTATATTTAAGCCGTTTACGGTTTAAATTTGTGCGATTAAGAAAAAGAATTATTGTTCTTAAATGCCGACAAATCGGTTTCGCTATCAAAAAAATCGGCATAAAGGAAAAAATACAACGGTTAAAGCGATATCGTTTAAAGTTATGCTTAAAAAACGTTTGACAAAGCCGCTTGAAAGTATTATAATAGCCTATGCAAGTAATTTTGAGGAGATACTACGATGAAAAAAGATATACATCCCGATTATCATGAGGTTACGGCTGTTTGCGCGTGCGGGGCTACGTTCGTGACCGGCACCACAAAGAAGGGCGACGTCCTTAAACTTGACGTTTGCTCCAAATGCCATCCCTTCTATACCGGCAAGCAAAAGCAGGTTGAGACGGGCGGACGTATCGATAAATTCAACCGTCGTTTCGGCAGATAAAAGGTTTCAATTTCAAAAACGGATAACCATGCCTTTTGCTTTCAGCATTAAGTGTATGGTTTTTCTTTTTTACGGACTTTATTTTTTTCGAGGTTGTTTTGAAGGAAAACAAACAAAAACTCAACCGCACTTTCATCGGCGGACAGGCGCTTATGGAGGGCGTCATGATGCAGGGCGCGACTTCCATGGCGATGACCGTCAGGACGGAAAGCGGCGACATTCTTACCGAGACAAAGCGGCTTAGTCCTAAAAAATGGTATAACAAGGTTCCCGTTTTAAGGGGATGCGTTGCTTTTATCAAGTCGCTTGTGGGCGGCACTTCGGCGCTCATGAAAAGTGCGGAAGTCATTTATCCCGAGGAGGAGACGCCGGGAAAGGCTTCCTTTGCGATTGCCGCGGTTCTGGGCGTCGTTTTTGCTGTTGCGCTGTTCATTCTGCTTCCTTCTTTCGTCGCGTCCATGATTGACAAATACCTTATTTCGCTTTCGGTGCTTGCTTTCGCGCTTATCGAAGGACTTTTAAGGATATTGATTTTCGTTTTATATCTTCTCATAGTTTCGCGCATGAAGGATATAAGGCGTACTTTTATGTACCACGGGGCGGAGCACCGCACGATTAACTGTTTTGAGCACGGACTCGAGCTGACGGTGGAAAACGTGCAGAAGTGTTCTACTCGGCACAACCGTTGCGGGACTACTTTCCTGTTTTTCGTCATGGTTGTGTCCATTCTCGTGTTTTCGCTGGCTACCTGGATTTTATCTCTTTTAGGTTGGGCCGATCTCGGAGTTCTTGCTAAAATGGGCATAAGGCTGCTGTTGTTGCCTTTCGTAGCAGGTCTGTCTTACGAACTTTTGCGCTTTCTGGCAATACTGCCCGATAACTTTTTTGTAAACATATTCCGCGCGCCCGGACTGGCGCTCCAGCGGCTTACGACTTACCCGCCCGAGGACGAAATGGCGGAAATAGCCATTATATCCTTTAATCTGGTGCGGGAAATGGACGCGGACCCGACTGTAAAACCTCATAAGTTCGGCGAGTTTACCATGCCGCAACTCAAAAAATTCGTGTCCGATAAGCTTGCCGCCGCAGGTATAACCGAACAAGCCGAAACCGACTGGCTTATTGCCGCCGCGCTCGGATTAAAACGGGGTGAGCTTTCTTCGGTGGAAAAAACCGATTACAAGCAATACCGTAAGGTTTCCGACTACGCGGCAAAGCGCGTAAAGGGTGTGCCTCTGGATTATATCACGGGCTACGGCGAATTTTACGGATTTAAAGTAAAAGTCAACGAAAACGTGCTTATACCGCGGCTTGACACCGAAATTCTTGCCGATGAGGTTATTAAATACCTTAACCGAACCGGAAAAGACTGCGAGGTACTTGACCTTATGACGGGCAGCGGCTGCATTGCTTTGGCGATTGCGAAAAAAACTTCCGCGCGCGTTACGGCATCGGACGTTTCGGCTGAGGCGATTAAAGTCGCCGAGCAAAATCTTGCGGGGACGGGTGCGCAAGTCGTCATGTCCGACGGCTTCAAGTCTTTACCTGACAAGACTTTCGACCTGATTGTTTCCAATCCGCCTTATATACGCCGCGGCGAAATAGATTCTCTTGCTCCCGACGTTACCTGCCAGCCGCGCATCGCTCTTGACGGGGGAGAGGACGGACTGGATTTTTACCGTCTTATCGCCCTTGAGGCGCCCGTAAGACTTACCGAGGGCGGCATGCTGTTTCTGGAAATCGGTTTCGACCAGCGGGAGGAAGTTACGGCGCTTTTAGATAAAGATTTTACCGACATCGAATGTATAAAAGATTACGGCGGCAACGACAGGGTAATCGTCGCGCGCAAAAAACATTGATTTATCTTTAAACCCAAAACCGCAGAGTAAACGCGCGGCAAAAACTCATGCAACTAAACGCGCAACAAAACCTTAAATATTAAATAATTTAAAACGAGTAAAATAACGCGCACGGCGGATTATATTCCGCAAAATAAAAATTAAACCTCGGGTGCAAAATGAACACTGAAAAACTTGACGGTATATTAAGTAAATACGAGGAGCTTGCCTCGCTTATATCAAAGCCGGAAATAATTGCCGACAACAAGGAATGGACTAAACTCGTCAAAGAACATTCTTCGCTTGAGCCTGTCGTGGACGCATATCGCCGCCTTCTTAAAATCGACAAGGAACTTGCCGGTCTTAAGGAAATGATTTCTTCGGAAGAGGATAAGGAGCTTAAAGAGCTTGCTTTGGAAGAAGAGGCTGCTAAACGCGAAGAAAGGGAAAAGACGGAAAACGAGCTTAAGATTCTTTTACTGCCCGTCGACCCCAACGACGAGAAAAACGCCATTATCGAAATACGCGCGGGTGCCGGCGGAGACGAGGCGGCATTGTTCGCCGCGGAGCTGATGCGTATGTATAAAATGTACGCCGAGAAAAAACATTGGCGAGTTGAGGACGTGGACATCAACGAAACGGAGCTCGGAGGCGTCAAGGAGGCGGTTTTTTCGCTGACGGGCGACAGCATATTTTCGCGTCTTAAGTTCGAAAGCGGTGTGCACAGGGTTCAGCGCGTGCCCGATACCGAATCTCAGGGCAGGATACACACTTCTACCGTTACCGTTGCCGTGCTTCCCGAGGTGGAGGACGTAGTGGTGGAAATAAACGAAAAGGACCTTAAAATCGACACTTACCGTTCTGGCGGGGCGGGCGGCCAGCACGTCAACAAGACCGAATCCGCGATAAGAATAACGCATCTTCCGACGGGTATCGTCGTGCAGTGCCAGGACGAACGTTCGCAGATTAAAAACCGCGAAAAAGCCATGCGCGTGCTTAAGTCGAAGCTTTACGACAAAATGCAGGAGGACGCCGACAAGGAATATTCGGCGGCAAGACGCTCGCAGGTGGGTACGGGCGACCGCTCCGAACGCATAAGAACGTATAATTTTCCTCAGGGAAGAGTTACCGACCACAGAATAAATCTTACGCTTTATTCGCTTGAAAATTTTATGAACGGCGATATCGACGAGATGCTTGACGCACTCAGGATTGCCGACCAGACCGCGAAGCTCGAGGCCGAAATAGACTGACGGGACAGCCGTTTTTTAAAGCAGAAGTCTTTACTAAACGGCTTCTTTAACGGAAAATTTGTCTTCGCGGTTTAATCGGAATTCTGAAGATATATCGCGTGTTTATTCGGTTAATTTCTGTGCGGGTTAGAAAAAGTTTACCGACGTTGAAAAATGTTTGAGTGCAAAATAAGTATTTTAATGTATTTTGCGTTTGCCACGAAAAAATCTCGCAAAAAAGCATAAAAAAATCAAAACAAAAGGCTTTCAAAAATGACCAGGAAAAATTTTTACTTACAAGTGCTTATACTTGCCGTTCCCATTGCGCTTCAGAATCTTCTGACGGCGCTTTTGAACATATTCGACCAGATGATGGTGGGATGGCTGCCGGGCGGAATAGCAGACAGCGGATTGTCGGCTGTACTTTTGGCAAATCAGATAGTTTTTATCTTTCAGATAGTTATATTCGCCATTTGCAATACCGTGAATATTTTTATCGCGCAGTATACCGAAAACGGCAACGAACATCTCATTAAAAACCGCGCAGGTTTTACTTTTATCATAATAGCTTTCGTGTCAATCGTGTTTATGCTGCTGTGCTATCTTGCGCCTTCCTTTGTCATAGGGCTTTTTAACCCCAGTGAAAATTACCGCAAAATGGCGGAAGATTTTTTAAGGCTGGTTGCGCTTTCCTTTATTCCCATGGGCATAAGCGTGGGAATAGTTTTCATGTTGCGCGCCGTTAAACGCCTTAAAGCCGCGCTTGCGGTCAACGTGTGCGCCGTCGCGCTTAACTTTTTACTGAACTACACTTTTATGTTCGGTCTTATGGGCGTAAAACCCATGGGACTTCTTGGCGCGGCTTACGGCACGATATTTTCCCGTCTTGCCGAATGTATTGCAATGATTGCGGTATTGCTTATCCTTAAAAACCCGCTTGTGGGACGGATAAAAGAAATGTTTGCTTTCGACGGCAAATTCATATCGCAGTACTTTAAAATGTTTTTTCCCATACTGTGCAACGAGATTTTCTGGGTGCTTTCCACCACCGTTTACCTTTTCGTCTATGATAAACTCGAAAACAGCGCGGTGGTGCTCGCGTCGGTAAACATTGCTCAGTCGCTGGATAAAATAGTGTCCGTTGTGATGATAGGCGTGGGCAGTGCCATAGGCGTGGTTTTGGGCAATATAATCGGAAGGGGCAACAAGAAAGAAGTTGACCTTTATGCGCGCGAATCGCTTAAGTTCGGCTTTATTACCGGGCTTGCGGTTGCGCTGCTCACGTTCGGTGCGGCGTTTGTCGCGCCCGCGGTATTCAAAAACGTCAGTGCCGCAACCCATGCCACCGCGCGAAACCTCATCATGCTTTACGCGCTTACGGCGACGCTGCGCACGCTTTCGTTTACCGCAGTCATAGGCATTTTAAGAAGCGGCGGCGACACTACTTTCTGCATGATAAGCGAAACGGTCATAGTCTGGGTGGTTTCCGTGCCGCTTGTAATGGTTTGCGGGCTTGTATTTAACGCCAATGTTTACGTGGTGTATCTTATGTCCAACGTGTGCGAGGTGCTTAAACTGATTGTGTTTTACCGTCGTATAAGAAGCGACAAGTGGCTTAAATTCGGTTTGACGCATAACGACGCTATGCCCAAGACGGAAATTGCCGTATCGGGCGAGGATGATAACGTCATCGATTTAGTTGCGGATTTATGCGTCGAAAACGGCGGCGAAGAAGAAAACCGCTCTTAAGGTGTCTTTTGCTTTATCTGTAAGCTTGTTTTTTTAGTTGCGATTAAGTTAAAAATTGCGGTTCACTATCAATCGTTTCATGCAAATCACTTCAATCCGTAAAAACAGTTTTGCAGTATAGAAGTAAAAAAGAAAGAGCGTTAAATTTAGCCGAGGAGACGTCCCGACATGAACGGATTTTTACCCATGACAAGAGAAGAAATGGAGGCTCGCGGCTGGGAGCAGGCTGATTTTGTTTATGTTCTGGGCGACGCCTACGTGGACCATCCGTCGTTCGGTCCCGCGATAATTTCTCGCGTTCTCGAGAAAAACGGGTACAAAGTCTGCATTGTATCGCAGCCCGACTGGAAAAACGGCAAAGACATCATGCGGTTCGGCCGTCCGCGGCTGGGATTTCTGGTGTGTCCCGGCAACATGGATTCCATGGTTAACCATTATACTGTGGCGAAAAAACGCCGCGACTTCGACGCTTATACTCCAGGCGGAGCAGTGGGTAAAAGGCCCGATTACGCCTGTACCGTTTACTGCAATTATATTCGCAGTCACTTTAAAGACGCGGTTATCATAGCGGGAGGGATAGAACCGAGCTTAAGAAGACTTGCGCATTACGATTATTGGTCGGATTCTTTGCGGCGGTCGGAGCTTGTTACCTCACAGGCCGACATTATTTCTTACGGCATGGGCGAAAGGTCGATTGTCGAGATTGCCGACGCCCTTAATGCGGGGCTTAAACCCTGCGACATCACTTTTGTGAGGGGTACTGCATTTAAAAGCCGCGACAGGAAAGTTCTGGGCGAGTTTATAGAGCTTCCGTCCTTCGAGGAACTTAAAAAAGACAAAAAAAGATATGCCGAAAGTTTTCGCGTGCAGTATGAAAATACCGACGCGATTACCGCCAAAACGCTGGTGGAAAGTTACGGCGACTTCTTTGTTGCGGTAAATCCGCCTGCTTATCCGCTTTCGCAAAAGGAAATGGACGAAGTTTACTCCCTTCCGTATATGCGAGCGTGGCACCCGCTTTACGACAAAGATGGCGGTATACCCGCGTTTAAGGAAATCAAATTTTCGCTTTGTTCTTCGCGCGGCTGCTTCGGCGGATGTTCGTTTTGCGCGCTCACTTTTCACCAGGGAAGAAGGATTCAGGCGCGCTCGCACGAGAGCATTGTCAGGGAGGCGGAGTTACTTGTTTCCGACCCCGATTTCAAAGGATATATTCACGACGTGGGCGGACCTACCGCCAATTTCCGCGCTCCGTCGTGCAAAAAACAGCTTAAGTCGGGGGTGTGTACCAAAAGACAATGTCTTTTTCCCGAAAAATGTCCCAATCTCGAGGTTTCGCACGAGGATTACGTGGCGTTGCTTAAAAAATTGCGCGCGGTAAAGGGAGTAAAAAAAGTTTTTATAAGAAGCGGTATAAGATTCGACTATCTTATGGCGGATAAGGACGACACGTTTTTCCGCGAGTTGGTCGCGCATCACGTCAGCGGTCAGCTTAAAGTCGCACCCGAACACGTTTCCGACCGTGTGCTTAATCTTATGGGCAAGCCGAAAAACGCAGTCTATAAGGCTTTTTCCAAAAAGTTTTATTTTGTTACGCGCGCGCTTAAAAAAGAGCAGTATCTTGTGCCTTACCTCATGAGTTCTCACCCCGGGTCAGGGCTTAAAGAGGCGGTAGAGCTTGCCGAATATCTCCGCGACAACAATTTAACGCCCGAGCAGGTCCAGGATTTTTATCCTACTCCGTCCACCGTATCGACGTGTATGTATTATACGGGAATCGATCCGCGTGACGGCAAAAGCGTTTACGTACCGCGTTCCCCGCACGAAAAGGCAATGCAGCGCGCGCTTATACAGTATAAAAATCCCAAGAATTACGATTTGGTGCGCGAGGCTCTCGTTAAGGCGGGAAGGACGGACCTTATAGGAAACGGCGGCAAATGCCTTATCCGTCCGCCTAAAAGAGTAAACGCAAACCGCGCGAATAAGGTTGAGCCGCGAGCAAAATCGGACTACGGCAAAAAGAAAAAGTAACGTTTTGATATTTAATAAGGTTTTTTTTAGGCTGAATAAATTGCGTCCGCGTAAAAACGGGCGTTTTTTATTGCAAAAAAAAGAAAGAGATTTTCAATGCTTATCCGATTGTCTTTTCTTCGCCGCCGTGATATAATGGTTAAGACGTTTAAAGCGCGGTCGGTTCTTTTGCGTCGGCTTAAGCGATATACTTAATTATAAAAAAAAATGCGGCTGTCGTTTTCGGGCTCGGATTGGTTTACGGGCTCAGACTAAAACAGGGAAACAACCGTCGCTATATTAAAAAAGGATAAAACGGGAGAGACGCTTATGAGGAAAACAGGGTTCGACAACGATAAATATCTCGAGATGCAGTCAAGTCACATACGCGAGCGCATTGCGCGTTTCGGCGGAAAATTGTATCTTGAGTTCGGCGGAAAACTGTTTGACGACTATCATGCCTCGCGCGTGCTTCCCGGATTTCAGCCCGACAGTAAGCTTAAAATGCTGCTTACGCTTAAGGACCAGGCGGAAATCGTCATTGTCATCAGCGCCGAGGCTTTGGAAAAAAACAAGGTGCGCGGCGACTTGGGAATTACGTACGACCTTGACGTACTAAGGCTTATCGACGCTTTCAGAAGCGTGGATTTATACGTGGGCAGCGTGGTGCTTACCCATTACCGTCAGCAACTTCAGGCAACTCAGTTCGAGACCAAGCTTAACAATCTGGGCATCAAGGTTTACCGCCATTACCCGATAGAGGGCTATCCTTACGACGTGGCGCATATCGTCAGCGCGGACGGTTACGGCTGCAACGATTACATCGAAACTTCGCGTTCGCTTATAGTGGTTACGGCTCCGGGGCCGGGAAGCGGCAAAATGGCGACTTGCTTAAGTCAGCTTTATCACGACCACGAGCGCGGAATCAAAGCCGGCTATGCCAAATTCGAAACTTTTCCCATCTGGAATCTGCCGCTTAAGCACCCCGTAAACATCGCTTACGAGGCGGCAACGGCTGATCTTAACGACGTCAACATGATTGACCCGTTTCACCTCGAGGCTTACGGGGAAACCACCGTCAACTACAATCGCGACGTGGAAATTTTCCCCGTACTTAACAATATTTTCGAAAAAATTTACGGTCAGTCCCCATATAAGTCGCCTACCGACATGGGCGTAAACATGGCGGGAAACTGTATCACCGACGACGAAGCGGTGCGCGACGCCGCCAACCGCGAGATAATACGCCGCCACTTACAGGCGCTTGTCGATTACCGTCAGGACAAAGTGGGAGAGGAGGTCGTTTCCAAGACCAAACTTCTCATGAAGCAGTCGGGTCTTGACATTTCCATGCGGCCCGTTGTCAACGCGTCGATTTCCAAAGCGGAGGAGACGGGTGCGCCCGCCGCCGCGCTGGAGCTTGAGGACGGCACCATCGTCACGGGCAAAACTTCCTCACTGCTGGGCGCAAGCTCCGCGATGCTGCTTAACGCGCTTAAAGTACTTGCGGGGATACAGGACAACGTGTTTTTGCTGTCGCCCGCGGTAATCGAGCCCATTCAGAAACTAAAGACCAAACATCTCGGCAACAATAACCCCAGACTTCACACGGACGAAATTCTGATTGCGCTGTCTATCTGCGCGGTCACCAGCCCCACCGCAATGCTTGCAATGGAACAGCTTCCTAAATTGCGCGGCTGCGAAATGCATTCCACGGTTATACTTTCTCAGGTGGACGTCAACGTCATTAAAAAATTGGGAATTAATCTTACCTGCGAGCCTAAGTATCAGACCAAAAAGCTTTATCATAAGTAATGCCGCGTTTTTCTCGAGGATAAAAGCGCTTGACAGTTTAAGGGTGCGGTAGTATAATAAACGACATGAAATACGGGTTCATCAAAATCGGAGCAAGACCCGCAGGCGCAGGCTTTCTCAATCAGACGCGAATAATCGTTTTAAGTTTTCTTGTGGTCATTCTTGTGGGAGCTGCTCTTTTGATGTTGCCTTTTTCCTCCGTGAACGGGATAGATTTCATCGACGCGCTGTTTACCGCCACTTCCGCCACTTGCGTGACGGGGTTAAGTACCGTAGATCTTGCGAGTACGCTTACTACTTTCGGTCATGTCGTGGTTCTTCTGCTTATTCAGATAGGCGGACTGGGCTTCATGACGCTGGCTTCGGCTACATTCGTCATGCTGGGGCGCCGTTTCAGTCTTAGAGAAAGACTGAATATGCGCGATTATCTTTCCGAAGACAACATGAGCGTGCTGGGTCGGCTTGCCCTCAACGTGGTAAAACTTTCGTTTTTAATCGAAGGGGTGGGCGCGGTGCTCCTGACCGTTGCTTTCTGCTCCGATTTTTCTTTCGGCCGCGCGCTTTGGTACGGCGTTTTCCACAGCGTTTCGGCTTTTTGTAACGCCGGACTCGATATCGTGCCTTACAAAGAGAGTTTCGAGCCTTATATTTCCGATCCGTTCGTGCTGGTGGTGCTGGCTCTTCTTATAATTATCGGCGGACTTGGCTTTATTGTGGTGGGCGATATCGTAAGCGTAAAAAGGTTCAAGAAACTGCGCATGGACAGCAAGATAGTGCTTATCGTCAGCGGCGCTCTCCTGTTGTTCGGTACTCTCGTTTATATGATTTGCGAATACAATAACGAAGCTACTATCGGCGGACTTAATTTCGGCGACAAACTTGCAAACGCGTTCTTCCTTTCGGCGTCTACGCGTACCGCGGGTTTTGCATCCTTCCCGCTAGGCGAACTTTCTCCCGTGTCCAGAAGCGTTACTATTATGCTGATGTTTATCGGCGCGTCACCGGGCTCAACCGGCGGCGGCATAAAAACCACGACTTTGTTCGTCCTTTTGGTGTGGGTTGCCGCTCACGTCCGTCAAAAACGTTCCACGGTAATCGGGATGAGAAAGGTGGGCAACAACGTCCGCTCCAAGGCGGCGACGATTTTCGTGCTGGCAATTGCCACGCTTACCGTGACGCAAACGCTTTTGCTTGCCTTCGACGGCGGGAAATTCACTTACGAGCAGCTTTTGTTCGAGGCGGTAAGCGCGTATGCGACGGTAGGCCTTTCGATGGGTATCACGGGCCTTTTAAGCCTGGGCAGTAAGATTATAATCATCCTTGTCATGTTCATGGGCAGGGTGGGCGCTTATACATTGCTTATGGCGGCGATAAAAAGGAAAAAGACTCAGGAAAGAATTCAATATCAGGAATTCAATATAATGATGTGACGATTTCGTCTTGTGACGAAGGAGGTTTATTGAAATGGTTAAATTTCCCCGAAAAAAACTTGATCAGTTTGCCGTTATCGGGTTGGGAAGGTTCGGCAGCGAGCTTACCCGTGCGCTTGTTGCGGGCGGCAAAGAAGTACTTGCGATAGACGACAACGAAGAGCGCATTCAGGAAGTGGCCGCGTTTGCCACGCACGCCATTACCGCGGACGCCACGGACGAAAACGTGCTTAAAGCCGTGGAAATAAGCTCTTTCGACGCGGTTATAGTTGCTATCGGCGATATTCAGGCGTCCATTCTGACAACGCTTACCTGCAAAGAAATGGGCGTGCCTTACATCATAGCCAAAGCCTACAACGACAAGCACAAAAAAGTGCTGGAAAAAATCGGCGCCGATTACGTCATGGTGCCTGAAGCGGATATGGCGTATAAAACCGCAAACAGACTCATCAACCAAAAACTCAACGACCTTATGGAAGTCAACGACAAGTACAGCATCATGGAAATCGCCGTACCCGTCGCGTGGTCGGGCAAAAGTCTTATCGAGCTTGACGTAAGAAAGCATTTCAAGGTCAACGTCATTTTAGTGCTTGCGGGCGGAGAAGAAGTTATTACTTCCCCCGGCGGCGATACGGTCCTGTCGTCCATCGACCACATCATCGTGGGCGGAAACAACGAGGATATCGCAAAGTTCAGCAAATATCTCAATAAGCTTAAGTAGTTTAGTTAAATAAAAATACAACCCGTCTTAAAGGCGGGTTTTGTTTTTTTTATTCTGTTTTTTCCGTAAACTCTTAAACCGGCGGCGATTCAATACTTACGGGCTGTAATTATTGCCGTATTCCGTTCGTGCGGAAGGAAAAAGCATTTTATGTTTATAAAGCCAGCTTTTTTAAGTGCCGACAATTCGTGCTTGAGCGTCAGCGGAGTATCGAAATGCACATAAGCCAGGGGAGGAATACTGTACTTTCTGCGCCTTTTCGAACATTCGTCAAAGGCTGCATTTTCTATTTCCTGAGATAAAGCAATGTAATCGCAGTCTATAAAAATTCCGCCGCTGACAAGAGAGCGAAAGATTTTTTCAAACAATTTCCGTTTTTTTGCCGCCGTAAAATGGTGCAGGGTTTCAAAGGCCACCGCCGCGTCGAAAACGTTTTCTCCGGCGTCGAAATCGAAATAGTCGCATTTTTTCAAAGTTAAGTTTTTGTCGGCGTGTTTGTTTTTCAGCTTAGCCAGCATGCTTTCGGACAAGTCTACGCCCGTGACGTCAAGAAGAGGGAAACGCGTGAAAATCGCGTCAAGTTCCAGCCCGCTTCCGCATCCCAGGTCGAGAAGATTACGGGTTTGCGTCGGCAAAACGTTTGCGACATATTCGTAGTGACGGCGCCAATGCGACATATGTTCTTCGTAAAACTCAATGCGGGCGTCGAAAAAGCCGTCCATATTTTCAAGCGGTTCGTCTTTTGTGTCCGCAAAAAATTTTTTAAGTTTTCTGTATTCTTCCTTCTTACTCATACTTAAATTGTACATTTAAGCTTCCGATTAGTCAATATTATGCGTTACGCTTTTCTGTTTTTTTTACCCAAGGTTACTTTTAAGCGGAGTCAGGCATATATTGTAAGTGGAGTTTCGGACAAAAGGCAATTTCTTCCGATTTGTATTTCTTTTGTCCAAGCGCTTGAAAAATTGATTGAAATGAGGTACAATATATGAGCATGGCACTCCTCAGCGCGTACACGAGTTTCGGCATCGGAGGAGAGGCGGACATCGCCGTCATACACGATTTAGAGGATGCCGCGGCGGTGCTTAAGGACGATTGCATAATTCTGGGACGCGGCACAAACGTTCTTGCATCCGATAAGGGCTCGGGTAAAAAAGTGGTCGTAAACAGACTGGGTACGCTTACTTTCGACGGAGAGCACGTTTATGCGGGCAGCGGCGTTACGCTTGTCACTCTTTGCGCCGCCTGTGCCGAGCGGGGACTTGGCAACATGGAATGGGCTTGCGGAATTCCCGGCTCTGTGGGCGGGGCGGTGCTTATGAATGCAGGCGCTTACGGCGGCTGCATTGCCGATTCGCTTGTATATGCGGACGTATTGAGAAACGGTAAAATCGTGCGCTTAAGCCGCGAGGATTGCCGTTTTGCTTACAGGCAAAGCGCTGTCGGCGGCGGAGATTTTGTGCTTGGCGCCATGTTCAGGCTTTCGTTTTCATCTCAGGCGGAAATTCTGTCGCGGATGCGCGCGCTTCAGTATAAGCGCAACCAAAGCCAGCCCAAAGGACGCAGTGCGGGCTCGGTTTACCTTAAAGGCGAAAAACCCGCGGGCTGGTATATCGAGCAATCGGGACTAAAAGGCGCAAGAGAGGGCGGCGCCGTCGTGTCCGAAAAACACGCAAATTTTATATTGAACACGGGCGGAGCGACGGCAAAAGACGTGCTTACGCTTATGGAAAGGATAGAAGCTGAAGTTTATAAAAACTTCGGAGTAAGGCTTAAAAGAGAAATCAGACTTATCGGAGATTTTTGATGTCATTCTGGGGCGACTACCATACTCATACAATATATTCGCACGGCAAGGGCACTATTGAGGAAAACGTGGTCCGCGCTTTGAAGTCGGGATTAAAGGAAATCGCGATTACCGATCACGGCTTTCGTCACATGACTTATAACGTGCGCCGGATGGACTGGAAAACCATGCGGCAGGAAACGGAGTTTTTAAAGACCAAATATCCTTCCATTAATATTTATCTGGGACTGGAAACCAATTTAAGCTCCCGCAGAGGCAAAGCCGACATTCTGCCGTCGGACATGCCCATGCTGGACCTTGTGATATGCGGCTATCATAAATTCGTGCTTCCGGACAAGCTGTCGGATTTCGGTATGTTTTTTCTGCCTAACTTTATTTTCGGCAATACGGAAAAAAGCTCGGCAAAGCTTATTAAGCGCAATACGGACGCTTATATAAAATTGCTGGAAAAGTACAGCGTGGACATAGTTTCGCACATTAATTACGGGATAAAAGCGGACGCCGTGGAAGTGGCGCGCGCCTGCCGCCATTACGGCACTTATGTGGAACTCAACGGCAAAAGGATTTCCATGACCGATAAAGAACTTGAGCTGATAGCCGCCGAGGGTACGGAGTTTATTTGCGATTCGGACGCTCATTCCGTGGAAAGAGTGGGCGACTTTTCCGTCCCGATTGCGGCGATAGAACGGGTGGGAATTCCTTACTCGCAAATTGCCAATTGGGAAAGACTTCCGCGGTTTCGGAGTCGCAAGGAAAAGGGGCTTTATAAGGATTAATTCGTTTTATCGGGGCGGAAAAAGCGGGCAAAGCGGCAGTTAAATACAGATTTAAGACAAAAAGAGTGGATAAAAGGCGGGACATGAACAGTTATTCGTTATCGGCAAAAAAGGAAATAGCAAGGCCGTCTTTCAGTACGGACTGCTGTAAGCGCGCTTTTTTGTCCGCTCTCGTGCATACGGGCGGCTCTATCGTCATATCGCGCGGGGAAATGAAGCTGGTGCTTCCCGCATTGAGCCGTGAACTTAAAAATAAAACAAACGAGCTTTGTCTTGAACTTTTCGACGGCGTGGCCGTTTCGTTCGACGGGGCGGAAACGGTGATAAGCGGAAACGGTTTAAGCGAAGCTTTGTTTGCTTTGGGGATATTCGTGCGCAACGGGCAAGGCGAGCGGGTCGTAAACCGCGGTATTTCCGCTTTCATTGTAAGGTCGGATTGCTGCGCGGTTAATTATATCCGCGGCGCGTTTCTGGGCGCGGGCAGCGTTTCTTTGAATACGGGATATCATCTCGAGTTCGCGGTAACCAGCGAGGAGTTCGCAGAAAGTCTGCTTGCTCTTCTGACAAGGTTCGATATACCTGCAAAAATCACCGTGCGCAAGGATAAATTCGTCGTTTACATCAAGGAAAGCGAGGGCGTAAGCGATTGTCTGGCGCTTATGGGCGCGTCCGAGGCGGTGCTGGAGCTTAATTCCAAATTGGTGCTTCGTCAGCTCAGCCGCGAGACCAACCGCCGCACAAATTGCGAAATCGCCAACATATCCAAAACCGTAAACGCCGCGGTAAGGCAGTGCGAGGATATAAGGCTTATCGGCAAAAAAGCGGGACTGGATTCTTTGCCGGACAAGCTTCTGGTAGTTGCAAAAGCACGGCTCGACAATCCCGACGACAGCTTTTCCGCACTTGCTGCAAAAACGGGATTAAGCAAAAGCACTCTTAAAAACAGACTTAACAAGATTGAGGAAATCGCAAGGGAGCTTTCCGACAAGGAGAAAGAAAACAACTAATGGAAAAATTCGTTCATCTTCACGTTCATACCGAATACAGCCTGCTTGACGGAGCTACGCGCATTTCCCGTATTTTCAGCCGCTGCGACGAGCTTGGTATGCCCGCGGTCGCAATTACCGACCACGGCAATATGTACGGTGCGCTGGAGTTTGTAAAAGCCGCAATCCGTCACACGGACAAGGACGCGGACCCGTTCAGGTTTATCGCGGAAAGACGGGAGTTTAAGGTCAAACCCATAATAGGCTGCGAAATATACATGACCGACGATATGGACGTAAAGACTACCGTTAACGGCAAAATGCCCAAGTACAATCACCTGGTGCTGCTTGCCAAAAACATGACGGGCTATAAAAACCTTATAAAACTGGTCAGCATCGCTTACGTCGACGGACTTTATTACAAACCGCGCACGGATTTTAAACACCTTAAAGAACACGCCGAGGGACTTGTTTGTCTTTCTGCCTGTCTTGCGGGCGAACTGCCCCAGGCAATCCTCAGGGGGGACATGGACGCCGCCGACGAGATTATCGAAAGATACAAGGCGCTTTTCGGCGAAGATTATTATATAGAAATTCAGGACCATAACATTCGCGACCAAAAGACCGTGCTTCCGCATCTTGTGCGGCTTGCGCGCCGTCATAACGTCAAAATCGTGGCGACAAACGACGTGCATTACCTCAATAAAAAGGACGCGGCGGCGCAAAAGGTTTTGCAGTGCATTTCTTTCCGCACCACTCTTTCGGAGAATGAGATAGATGAAACCGACTCGGGACTGGCCGAGGGCGGCGTGGATGACAACGGCTATTTCCCCACGAAGGAATTTTACCTTAAAAGCGGCGACGAAATGAAAGCGCTTTTCCCCAACCTCGAGGACAGCATTACAAACACCTTGGAAATTGCGGACAAATGCGAGCCTTACTTTTTTTCCAAGGAGCCGCTTATGCCCGCCTACGTTCCAAGCGACGGAAGCACTCCTTACGAATTTCTGCGTAAACTTACGTTTGACGGATTAAACCGAAAGTACGGCGAGATTACGGATAAAATCCGCGAGCGCGCCGAATACGAGCTGGGTATAGTCAAGCGCATGGGGTTTGTGGATTACTTTCTGATAGTGTGGGACTTCATCAACTGGTCGGAAACTCACGGCGTACCCGTGGGACCCGGAAGGGGCAGCGGTGTGGGAAGCATTGTTGCTTATGCCATAGGCATTACCAAAGTCGAGCCGCTAAGATACGACCTTATTTTCGAGCGTTTTCTTAACCCCGAGCGCGTTTCCAATCCCGACTTCGACATCGACTTTTGCGTGGACGGACGCGAGCGGACAATAGAGTACGTCGTCGGAAAGTACGGCGTAAACAACGTGTCGCAGATTATCACTTTCGGTACGCTTGCCGCCAAAGCCGCGGTCAAGGACGTGGGCAGGGTTTTCAATCAGCCTTTTGCCGAAGTGGACAAGATTACCAAGCTTATGCCCAAGATGATGGGGCACAATCATATCGGACATCTTCTGGGATTTGAAAAGCCCAAAAAACCGGACGACCCCAATCCTTTTATTCCCGAGCTTAAAGAAATGTACGACAACGACCCCATGGTCAAGCGCATACTCGACATGGCGATGGAGGTGGAGGGTATGCCCCGTCAGACGGGAATGCACGCGGCGGGAGTCATTATCTGCCGCGACCCGATTGCCGACCATATTCCTATGGCAAGATCGGGCGAGGGAATAGTCACCACCCAGTTCAACATGATAGAGTGCGAAGAGCTTGGTCTTCTTAAAATGGACTTTCTGGGGCTAAGGACGGTCACGGATATAAACAAGGCTATAAAATACGTCAAACAGACTCGCGGCATCGACATAGATTTTTACGGCGGAATCGGTTACGACGACGAGGGCACATTCCGTCTGATAGGAGAGGGCGACACTCACGCGGTTTTCCAGCTTGAGTCGGAGGGAATGAAAAAGTTCATGCGCGACCTTCGCCCCAACTCCTTGGAGGAAATCATAGCAGGAATTTCGCTTTACCGCCCCGGCCCCATGGATAAAATCCCCGTGTATATCGCCAATAAGCGCAATCCCGCGGGTATAAAATACGACCACCCGCTTCTGGAACCCACTCTTAAAGTCACGTTCGGCATAATGGTGTATCAGGAACAGGTCATGCGTATCGTTCAGGACGTGGCGGGTTATTCGCTTGGAAGAGCTGACGAAGTGCGCCGCATGATGAGCAAGAAGAAAAAAGACAAAATGGAAAAGGAGCGCGAAATTTTCCTTAACGGTCTGCACAACGACCGCGTGGACATTAAAGGCGCGGTTGCCAACGGCGTTTCAAAAGAGATTGCAAACAAGATTTACGACGATATGTCCACCTTCGCTTCTTACGCTTTCAACAAGTCGCACGCCGCGGCTTATGCGTATCTCGCGTATCAGACGGCTTATTTGAAATGCTATTACACGGTGGAGTTCGTAACCGCGGTGCTTAACAACCGAATAACGTCCATCGAGGAAATTTCGAATTACCTTAACTATCTTAAAGAGCGCGGCTTTAAGGTGCTGCCTCCCAACATTAACCGCTCCTACGCCGAGTTTTCCGTCGAGGACGGAGGCGTGCGTATCGGAATGGCGGCGATTAAAAACGTGGGTATTTCCGTCATCGAAAACATCGTTGCGGAGCGCGAAAAAGGCGGAGATTTCAAAGATTTCGTGGAGTTCGTAAAACGAATGCAGGACTCCATGCTTAACAAAAAACAGCTTGAAAGTCTTATTTATGCGGGTACTTTCGATTGCTTCGGGCTTAATCGCAGTCAGCTTATCGCCGTGTACGAGCAGATTCTGGACAGAGTGGCGCGTGACCGCCAGCAGTCGGCAAAAGGACAGATTTCTTTCTTCGACAACATAGCAAGCGATTTTGACAAGTTCGATTATCCTGCCCTTGAAGAGTACGAACTTTCCGAAAAACTTGCCAAGGAAAAGGAGGTCGCCGGCGTTTATCTTACGGGGCACCCGCTTGAGCAGTATAAGGAACATCTTAAAAAGTATTCTTTCAACACGTCTATGCTCAGCGCGGTCAGCGAGGACGATGAGGGCGACGGGGAAAACTACGTTGTTCCCGACGATACTACCGTTACAATCGGCGGACAGCTTACCGAAGCCGCTAAAAAAACCAGTAAAAAGACGGGTAAAGAATTCGGCATAGGCAAGCTTGAAGACCTTTACGGCACGGTAGAGCTTATGCTGGGCGGCTACAAGCTGTCGCGTTACAAAAACGTATTCGTCAAGGACAAGCTGGTTACCGTTACGGGTAAAGTCAGGCACAGGGAAGACACCGTTTCAGTTTCCGTGGACTCGATAGAGTCCTGGGACGGCGTGAAAAAAGGCAGCAACAAGAAGATTTGTTTTTACCTCTCGTTTACCGAGTCGGATGAAAGCGTGGTCGATATGCTGCAGAACATTCTTAAGGCTTATCCCGGCGAAGACGAAACATATATCAAAAACACCGACGACAATAAAATTTATCCTTTGGGCATAAACACTTCGGTTAATCCGCTTATGTACAACGAGCTTTGCGGGCTTATCGGGGAGAAAAACATAAAGGTCGGTTAATTGTCGGGCTAAAACTGACCGCAACAATTAAAAACAGGAAAAATGACGTTAAAATCGCTTTTCTTATGACATTTAAAATGATATAATAATAAAAAGTCGCAGCTTTCTCGGAGGTATGACATTATGAAAAAAATCGCAATACTCACAAGCGGAGGGGACGCGCCCGGCATGAACGCCGCCATCCGCGCGGTTGTCAGATACGGCATTTACGCCGGTATGGAAGTCGTGGGCGTCGAACGCGGTTATTCGGGGCTTTTGGACGGTAACTTCGTCGAAATGGGATTAAGAAGCGTTTCGGACATCATTCATCGCGGCGGTACCATTTTACGCACCGCGCGTTGTCCCGAATTCAAAACTCCCGAAGGTCAGGCGTTGGGTATTAAACGTCTTAAAGAAAAAGGGATAGAGGGTCTTATCGTGGTCGGCGGCGACGGCTCCTTCATGGGCGCGAAAGTTCTGTCCGAAAAAGGGTTCCCCACGATAGGCATACCGGGCACCATAGACAACGACCTTGCTTATACGGATTACACGTTGGGCTTCGATACCGCATGTAACACTATTCTGGACGCGATTAATAAAATCCGCGATACCATGTCCTCGCACGAGCGCATTTCCATTGTGGAAGTCATGGGCAGGAATTGCGGCGACCTTGCGCTTTACGCAGGCATCGGCGGCGGGGCGGAGGTCATCATCGTCCCCGAAATGAAGCTGAGTCTTGACGACATAGTCGCTAAACTCAAAGAATTCCGTGCAAGCGGCAAACGCAGCGGCATAGTAATCCTTGCCGAGGGCGCAGGTCATGCGGACGAACTTATGAAGGAACTTACCGACAAAACCGACCTGCACATTCGTTCCACGGTTTTGGGACATATTCAGCGCGGCGGCTCGCCCAGCAACCAGGACAGATACCTCGGTACCTGCTTCGGCGCGCATGCCGTCAAACTTCTGGAAAAGGGCATCGGCAATCGCATTGTAGGTATCCGCGAAAACAAAATCTATGACATCGATATCGTGGAAGGTCTGAATATTAAGAGAAAATTCAATACCGAACTTTACGAGCTTGCTTCCGTTGTCGCCAGATAAGTTGTTAAGAGGGCATAAATATCATTATGCCCTTTTTCGTATATGCATTGCTTTAATTAAACAAAGTAAAAGGAGGAAATAAGCAAAATATGGCATTCGACGTCAACAGTCCCGTTCTTTTCGTGCTTGTTGCTGTTGTCATAGCTTTCGTGCTTGCGCAATCAGTGTTTTTTCTGGTGCGCGCCGTAAAAAGAGCCAAGGCAATGGGCATGGATTCGGGTATTATAAAGCGAACGATTAAAAAGGCGGCGGTGTTTTCGGTAGCTCCCGCAATTTCCATTTTCATAGGCGTCATTACGCTTTCTTTCAGTCTGGGTATTCCGCTTCCTTGGCTGAGACTCAGCGTAATAGGTTCTCTTACATATGAAACGACTGCCGCGGACGCCGCGCTTAAAGCCGTGGGTTCGTCTTTGGGACAGACCGTTTCGGCCGAACAGTTCGTCACCGTGTCCACCGTCATGATGCTGGGTATTATCATGGGACTGATTCTGGTACCTCTTCTGTGCAAAAAAATCGACCGAGGTCTTGTCAAGTTTCAGGCTAAGGATAAAAAATGGGGCGAAATTTTCATTACTTCGCTGTTTATGGGCATGATAAGCGCGTTTCTCGGCTTTATTTTCTGCGATATTACGGACGGAATCACAGGCTGGATTCCCGTTTTCGTCATGCTTATTTCGGCGGCGATAATGTGCGTATGCGGATTCGTCATCAAAAAGCTTAACTGGAAGTGGCTCAGCGATTACGCTTTGCCTATATGTATGGTGGCAAGTATGCTGCTTGCCATTCCCATTACCTCGTGGATAGGTTAAAGGAGGGGCTTGACTATGAAAAAAGCAAAACGCAACATGACTTATCTTGACAGCGTGCATTTCTACGGGCGTATATGGGGCTGGGCGGCGGCCGCGCTTATTTTCGCGTTCCCGTTCGTCACCGCGCTTATTTTTCAGGCTTGGCCGAATATGAGCGGCGTGCTTAAAGGTACGCTTGCTGTGGCGCCCATTTTCTGGACGGTGGGAGTCATCGAGGTTTTTACTTACGTACCCATGCTGGGCGCGGGAAGCTCTTACCTCGGATTTGTCACGGGCAATTTGTCTAACCTTAAAGTGCCTTGCGCTCTGGCGTGTATGGAGGGCGCGGAGGTAAAACCCGGCACAGAGGAGGGCGAAATAATTTCCACTATTTCCACTGCCGTTTCATCGATAGTCACAACGGGGATTATTATAATAGGCGTATGTCTTATAATTCCTCTTACGCCTGTGCTGCAAAGCGAGTTCCTTCAACCTGCGTTCGCAAATATTCTGCCTGCGCTGTTCGGCGCTTTGGGCGTGGTCTATATCTCCAAAAATTGGAAAATAGCAGTCGTCCCCGCAGTTTTAATGCTTGTTTTGTTTATTTCCGTGCCTGCGCTTAACGCGGGAACGGTGGGCATTATGGTGCCTGTCGGCGCAATCGTTGCAATAGCCGCATCCCGCTTTATGTATAAAAAAGGCTGGCTTGGCGAAGTTTCTAAAGTGCCTGCCGTGACGGGCGACGACGACCCCGAAACGGTTATCGAGGCCGCCGAAGAGACTAAAAAAGAAAACAGTTTTTCCGATACGGCAAACGAGGAAGAAAGCTCCGGCGACGCAGCTGATTCTTCAGCCGCCTATGATGCGGCCACGGAAGAAACGGGAAAATCGGAAAACGGAGATAAGGACGACGTTACGGCTTTTAAAACTAATGCCGAGGACGGAAAAAACAGAAAGGAGAAATAGTTTATGACGTGGTGGCTTTATTTGATAATAGCCGTTTCGGCTGTGCTTGTAATCCTGATTGCTGTGGTAATCGGGCGCACGCTTGCGTTTAGGCCCGTTGCAGGAAAAAAGCCCGAAGAAAAACCCGTTACCTTCGACAAAGAAAAGGCAGTTAACGACCTTGCCGCCATGGTAAGATTGCGTACCGTTTCTTCGCGCGATAAAAGCGAGGAGGACGAGTCGGAGTTCGAAAAATTCGAGTCGTTGCTTTTCAAATCGTTTCCGCTTGTCGCGGGGACCTGCGAGTTCGATAAAATCGGTTCAAGAGGTTTGCTTTTCAAGTGGAAAGGTAAATCTTCCGCCGCGCCGTCGGTATTCATGGCGCATTACGACGTGGTTTCCGCCGTCGAAAAAGACTGGCTGAAGCCTGCTTTCGAGGGAATAGTGGAGGACGGAGTGCTTTGGGGACGCGGGACGCTTGATACCAAAATTACGCTTAACGGCGTCATGCAGGCGGCCGAGCAGCTGATAAAAGACGGTTTTATACCCGAAAACGACATTTATCTCGCGTTTGCAGGCGATGAGGAAATCGCGGGCAACGGTGCCGTAGGCATAGTGGACGAGTTTATAAAACGCGGCGTAAAACCCGCTCTTGTCGTGGACGAGGGCGGCGCGGTCGTGGAAAAGGTTTTTCCCGGCGTAAATCTTCCTTGCGCGCTTATCGGCACGGGAGAAAAGGGCATGATGGACCTTGAGTTTTCCGTCAGAGGAAACGGCGGTCACGCTTCGGCGCCGCCTCCGCATACTGCGGTAGGCAAACTTTCCGCGGCGTGCGTCAAAGTGGAAAACAAGCCGTTTAAATCGGTGCTTTCCCGTCCTGCGGCGGAAATGTTCGATACGCTGGGAAGACATTCGTCGTTCGGACTAAGAATGGTGTTTGCAAATTTGTGGCTGTTCAAACCCGTGCTCGACGGAATGTGCAAGAAAAAAGGCGGCGAGCTTAACGCCCTTATGCGCACCACCTGCGCCTTTACCCAGATGCAGGGCAGTAAAGGCACCAACGTTTTGCCGCCCGAAGCGAAAATGGTGGCAAACATCAGGATAATAAGCGGCGAAACAACCGATTCGGTCATTAAGCGCATTGAACAAACCGTGGCAGACCCCGAGGTAAAACTGAGAATTATTCACGCCATGAACCCCTCGGCAGTTTCGGTTACGGAAGGCGAGGGATGGCAGAAACTGAAAGACGCGATTTCACTCACCTGGAAAGGAGCGATTATTTCGCCGTATCTTATGGTGGCGTGCAGCGATTCAAGACATTACGGCAAAATTTCCGACAAGGTTTACCGCTTTTCCGCCATGGCGCTTTCCGCTGAAGAACGCGCATTGATTCACGGCAACAATGAAAGAGTTCCGCTTGAAACCGTTTATAAGACTGTGGAATTTTATTTAAGGCTTATAGGAAGCTGCTGATTTCATTTTTTTGCAGGCGTTTCGGAGTATTTGTGATTATGCTTTAGTCTCAGCATAAAACTTCGGCTTTTACGCTATTGTAAAAAACGAAACGGGTTTGCCGCGTTAAAAACGCGCTTAAATGAATTCTTCGGTATAGAATTGAATATAAGATGTATAAAAACTGAAATTATACATTTATTTGTGCGTAAAATTTGTATTTATGTATAATTATAAGCATTTTTGCGCTATTGCGGTATTTTGTTTGACTAAAGCGCGAAACAAGAGTATAATTATATAAATTTAATAAAGGAAATTAAGGTATAATGAAAAAAATCATTGCAATCGTGTTGTCCGTGTTTATGTTTTGCGGTTGTATGTCGCTTACGGCGTGCGGGAACAATACCGACTTTACCGTAGGTATAGTGCAGCTTGTCAAACATGACGCGCTGGATGCGGCTACTCAGGGCTTTAAAGACGCTTTGACTGCGGAACTTGAAAAAGAAGGCAAGACCGTTACTTTCGATTATCAGGAGGCAAACAACGAATCTACGGTTTGCACCACAATCGTTAACGGCTTCGTTTCCAAAAATTACGACCTTATAATGGCAAACGCCACTTCGGCTTTGCAGGCGGCGGCAAACGCCACTGAAACCATACCCATTCTGGGAACTTCCGTCACCGAATACGGCGTTGCTTTGGGAATTTCTAATTTTAACGGAACCGTGGGCGGAAACATTTCCGGCACGAGCGACCTTGCCGACCTTGAGAAGCAGGCGAACATGATTACGGAACTTGTCCCCGACGTCAGCAAAGTGGGTCTTGTTTATTGCTCGGCTGAGCCTAATTCAAAATATCAGGTGGATAAAATTGCCGAGTATCTCACTGCAAAGGGCGTTGCAAGCGCGCCTTACGCGTTTACCGATTCCAACGATATTGCGACCGTACTTAACGGAGCCATATCTTCCTGTGACGTAATTTGCGTTCCTACCGACAATACGGTCGCTTCCAATACTGAAGCTATCGACTCCATTTGCCGTCCTGCGGGCATTCCCGTAATCACCGGTGAGGAGGGTATATGCTCCGGATGCGGAATCGCCACTCTTTCGATAAGCTATTACGGCATCGGCGAAAAGACGGGCAAAATGGCGGCGGACATTCTTCTCGGCCGCGCGGATATTTCCACGATGGCAATCGCTTACGATGAAGGCGCCGTTTATAAGTACAACGAAGAAATCTGCACCGCTTTAGGAATTACGGTGCCCGAAAATTACGTTAAAATAGAAAAGGCGGAATAACCCGATGAGTTTATTGAACGCCCTGCCGGGCGCAGTCGCACAAGGCCTTATCTGGGGCATTATGGCGATAGGGCTTTTTATTACTTACAAGGTTCTGGATATTGCCGATCTTACTGTGGACGGCTCAATTTGCACGGGTGCTTCCGTGTGCGCCGTGCTTATCGTTGCGGGCGTCAATGTCTGGGTTGCGATGCTGGTCGCGTTTCTCGCGGGCGCAGTAACGGGGCTTATTACGGGTATTTTCCATACCTTTATGGGCATACCCGCCATTCTTGCCGGAATACTGACTCAGCTTATTTTGTGGTCTGTCAATCTTAAGATATTGGGTAAGGCTAACGTCAGCGTCAGTGCGCGCTCCTACGACGTGCTTATTTCTCAGCTTAACACGGGCATGGCTATTCTTGCCGTCGCGTGCTTCGTCGCGGCACTTGTCGCGCTTTTGTACTGGTTCTTCGGCACCGAACGGGGTTGCTCCATTCGCGCAACCGGCAATAATCCTAATATGAGTCGCGCACAAGGCATAAACACTAATCTCAATAAGATACTCGGACTTATGCTCAGCAACGCGATAGTGGCGCTTTCGGGTGCATTGCTTGCCCAGTATCAGGGCTTTGCCGATATCAACATGGGCAGGGGCGCAATCGTTATCGGTCTTGCCGCCATTATAATAGGTGAGGCGATAGTATCGCGTATTTCGCGCAATTTCGCCGTCATGCTTGTGGGCGTGGCGCTGGGCGGAGTGGTATACTATATCGTCTATCAGCTGGTCATCTGGATGGGTATCGATACCGAGCTTCTTAAAATGCTGTCCGCGCTTGTCGTGGCTGTATTCCTTGCCGTTCCTTATTGGAAGAAAAAATATTTCAATAACCTTATGGGGAAAAAGCGCGTTAAAGGCGGAACTGACGGATTGGGCGGCACTCCCGTATCGGATTCAACAGAAAATGCCGTGATTTGCGACAGCAAGGATAACGACGGAGTTTTGTCGGATTCAGACGACAAAGATTCGGACGGAGAGGTGAACGGAAATGCTTGAAATAACCGGACTTAAAAAGACGTTCAACAAGGGTACTATTAACGAAAAAATCGCGTTAAACGGACTTGAGCTTACCGTTAACGACGGCGATTTCATCACGGTAATCGGCGGCAACGGTGCAGGTAAAAGCACTATGCTGAACGCTATCTGCGGCGTATTCCCCGTCGATGACGGCAAAATAGTGCTGGGCGGAAAGGATATTACCAAACTGCCCGAATATAAACGCGCAAAATTTTTGGGAAGAGTATTTCAGGACCCGATGATGGGTACATCTCCCAATATGGAGATTCAGGAAAATCTGGCGCTGGGGTTACGGCGCGGCAAAGTGCGCACGCTTATGCCCGGAATTACTAAAAAGGAAAAGGAGTTGTTCCGCGAGCATCTTGCAAGACTGGGGCTGGGACTTGAGGACCGCATGACAAGCAAAGTGGGGCTTTTGTCGGGCGGTCAGCGCCAATCGCTTACGCTTTTGATGGCTACGCTTAAAAAGCCCGAACTGTTGCTGCTAGACGAGCATACCGCCGCACTTGACCCGAAAACCGCGGCAAAGGTTTTGCAGCTTACGGAAGAAATCACTTCCGAGGAAAACCTTACCACCATTATGATTACGCACAACATGAAAGACGCCATACGTTACGGCAACCGTCTTGTAATGATGCACGAGGGACGCATAATCTACGACGTCAGCGGAGAGGAAAAGAAGGCTTTGCACGTTGACGACCTTTTGAAAAAGTTCGAGGAAACGGCCGGTACGTTAAACGACCGTATGCTGCTTGCGTAATTCGGTTCCCTTTATTGCAATTAAAACAATCAAACAAAAAAAAGGAGCGTTATATTAAAACGTTCCTTTTTTAATTTGTTTAGTTGATTGAAAACGCAGCCTAATTATTAAAAGGTTTAAGGTTAATTCGGCATTATTCGGAGTTTTAAGTTTGTAAAGATTGTATTAAACCGCTGAATATCGGTGTATTAATGCGGCTTCAAACAATCGGGATTTAAGCCGTTTTTTAGCCTTGCTTAAAGTTTTCCGCGTGAATTGCGCTGTAAATTCAGTGTCAAATCTGGAAAGCGCGGTAAACTGAAAATTCCTTTTTGCAATCTTACAAATCCAGCTTAAGGTCATCTTTTCTTATTACCTTAAAGTAACGCATAAGTTCGCTTATTCCAAGCACCAGCGCGGCGGGAAGAATGATATGCATAAACAGTATTTCGGTAAGAGTTATGCCTATTCCGAAACCTGCTTCCGTCATTGCGACATAGGTCTGGAAAGGCCCTACAAGCCCTGCCGTTCCCATGCCCGAGCCGACGGGCGTGGATACCATGCCGAATACAGCCGTAGAAATGGGGCCCAATATTGCGCTTGCTATAATCGTAGGCAGCCATATCACGGGGCGGCGGATTATATTGGGCATTTGCAACATACTTGTGCCTATACCTTGGGCTACCAGTCCGCTCCAGCGGTTTTCGCGGAAGCTCATGACGGCAAAGCCCACCATCTGACAGCAGCATCCCACGACCGCGGCGCCGGCGGCTATTCCGCTAAGCGACAAAGCGACGCCTATGGCGGCGGAGCTTATGGGCAGCGTCAGTGCTATTCCCATAAGCACGGAAACCAGAATACCCATGATTACGGGTTGCTGTTGCGCACTTGCGTTTATTAAACTGCCGATGAGGTTCATGAAAGAGGAGATGGGGGGACCTGCCAAAAGCCCTATAACAGCGCCGCTGAAGATGCTGACTAAAGGTGTGACGATTATGTCTACTTTGGTTTTGCCTGCCACCAAAGAGCCCGTTTCGAGGGCAACGAAAGCCGCGATAAACGCACCTAAAGGTTCGCCTACGCCCGATATTACGGTGTTGCCGTCTATAATATTTGAAGCAAACGCGCCTATCATGCCGGCAACTCCCGCGCTTATGGAAACCATAGGCGCTTTTTTCAGCTTGTACGCCATGCCTATGCCGATGCCCGCGCCCATCATGGCTTTGGCAAATGTGCCGATATAACCTATGAATTTACCGATTACGCCCGGGATAAAAGAGCCTATCTGTCCGATAATCGTGCCGATGATAAGCGTTGCGAAAAGGCCTATCGCCATGCCCGAAAGTCCGTCTATGAAAATGTAGTTAAGGACTTTAAGAGTAGTTTTCCAAAAGCCGAGTTTTTCCCTTTTTTTAGTTTCCTTTTTGACTTCCATGCCGAACGGGTTGCCGCTTTCGCTGTTTTCTATGACGAGGGCCTCGCCGCGGATTTTTTCTTCGTTATCGGAAGGAGAGTCTTTTTCGTTTGCGTCCGCCGGATTTTCGGCTGTTTCGCCGGTATTATTTTCAGCGCAGTCTTTTTCGGCGGGTACACTTTCGTCGGTTTTTACTTCAAGCGTTTCTTCAAGCGGAGATAAGTTGTCGTTTGACGTCTGCTCCTCGCGCGCAAGAGTGGACTTGTTATCTTCGTTTTTTTCGGGTTTGTGTTGTTTTTGCTTCATTTTTGTCTCCTTATAAGTAAATGATTTTTAGCGCGGGGAAATAAAAAAATACGCCTCGGATAAAATCCCGTAACTCAGTGAAAACGCGCAGAAATCGTATTCTACGATTTTCGACTGCTGAAATAAGTCACGGCGACTGTATCCTGAAGCGTATAAGTCGTTGCCCCGTGCGGGAGCAAAAATAGCACTTATGCCATTTTACCTGGTAGCCAACCGATGCGTACACCGGTTTTAACGAAAGGGGACGGTATAAATCGTCCCCCCATACGTTTTCCTGTAAAAATTTTCGGATTAACGGTAAATTACTTTATCGGTAAATCTGCCGTCAATCGGTAAATTACTTGCCTGCTTTCTTCTTGTAGGTTTCAAGTCTTGCTTTCGCGTCTTCTTCAGCCTGAGCGAAGAGCTTCTCGGCAACTTCGGGGTTGGCTTTCTTAAGCGCGGTGTAACGTACTTCGCCCGCAAGGTATTCCTGATAGGAGCCCGTCGGATCCTTGGAATCCAGCGTGAAGGGATTGACTCCCTCGGGTGCGGCGGGATTGTAGCGGTAAAGCTGCCAGTAGCCCGCTTCGACAGCCTTCTTGGTTTCAAGCTGGCCGTTGGACATGTCTATGCCGTGGTTGATGCAGGTAGCGTAAGCAATGATAAGCGAAGGACCATTGTAAGCTTCCGCTTCGGCAAGAGCCTTGATGACCTGGTTCTTGTCAGCGCCCATAGCGACCTGTGCGACGTAGACGTAGCCGTAGCTCATCGCCATCATGCCGAGGTCCTTTTTCTTGGTGCGTTTACCTGCCGCAGCGAACTTCGCAACCGAGCCGGTAGGAGTAGCCTTGCTTGCCTGTCCGCCCGTGTTGGAATAAACTTCGGTATCCATGACAAGCACGTTTACGTCCTCGCCGGAGGCAAGCACGTGGTCAAGTCCGCCGTAACCGATATCGTATGCCCAGCCGTCGCCGCCGAAAATCCATACGGAGGGTTTAACCAAGCAGTCGACGTTGTTGCGGATGTCCGCAAGTTCGGCTTTTTCGGTTTCAAGCGCGGCTTTTACTTTTGCCGCCGCCGCTTTGCTGCCTGCCGCGGTGTCCTTGTTTGCAATCCATTCGTCGAACGCCGCTTTGGTGGCGGGACTTACTTCGTCTGCCGCCACAAGCATATCCGCTTCAAGCTTAGCCCTGCGCGCTTTGTAAGCAAGGTTCATGCCGTAGCCGAATTCCGCGTTGTCCTCGAACAAGCTGTTTGCCCAAGCGGGACCATGACCTTCCGCGTTCTTGGTGTAGGGGCAGGTGGGTGCCGAGCCTCCGTAAATGGAGGAGCAGCCCGTAGCGTTTGCAACAATCATGCGGTCGCCGAAAAGCTGAGTGACGAGTTTGACGTAAGGAGTCTCGCCGCAGCCCGCGCACGCGCCCGAGAATTCGAACAGCGGCTGACGGAACTGGCTGCCCTTGATGGTTTCGGGCTTGAATTTCGCGCTGACGTCTTTCTGTGCAACCGTGCGGCTGTAATCCCAGTTGGCTTCTTCTTTCTTCGCAACGGGTTCGAAAGGCATCATCTTAAGCGCCTTTACTTTGGCGGGGCAAACGTTTGCGCAGCTGCCGCAGCCCGTGCAGTCAAGAGGAGAAATCTGAATACGGAAGTCGTATTCGGGAAGACCCATAGCGGGTTTTACAACGTAGTTTTCGGGAGCTTTCGCCGATTCTTCCTTGGTGGTGAGAATAGGTCTTATGCTTGCGTGCGGGCAAACCAAAGAGCACTGTCCGCACTGTATGCAGTTTTCGGGAATCCACACGGGCAGGGCGGAAGCGATACCGCGCTTCTCGAACTGAGTGGTGCCGGTGGGGACGTGACCGTCGGGCTCGAAAGCGGAGACGGGCAGTTTGTCGCCTTCCTGAGCGGCAATAGGCTTGATGAACGCGCGGAAGTAAGGATCGGCAGGTCCTTCCACCATGGGCGCGCCCTTAGTGGTGGTAGCCCAATCTGCGGGATACTTGATTTCCACAAGACCCTCGATGGCTTTGTCCACGCAGGCGTAGTTCATGTTGACGACAGCGTCGCCTTTCTTGCCGTAAGCCTTTTTGATCATCTGCTTCATGTAATCGGCAGCCTGCTCGTAAGGAATGATGTTTGCAAGCTTGAAGAAAGCCGCCTGGCAAACGGTGTTGACGCCCTTTCTTGCGCCGATTTCAGTGACTATCTTAAGCGCGTCGAGAGTGTAGAATTTGATATGCTTCTTTGCAATCTGGTTCTTCATCTGGTAGGGGAGTTCCTCGTCCAGCTGATCTTTGTTCCAGATGGTGTTAAGCAGGAATACGCCGCCTTCCTTAAGGTCGGACACCATGTCGTAACGGGTCACGTAAGACTGGTTGTGGCAGGCGACGAAATCGGCCTGGTCGATAAGGTAGGTGGATTTAATGGGGGTTTTACCGAAGCGCAGGTGCGAAATGGTAAGACCGCCGCTCTTTTTGGAGTCGTACGCAAAATAGCCCTGAGCGTACATATCGGTATGGTCGCCGATGATTTTGATGCTGTTCTTGTTTGCGCCCACCGTTCCGTCGGAACCAAGTCCGTAGAACTTGCAGCGGCTTGTTCCCTCGGGGGAAGCGTTGATGAATTTTTCGACGGGGAGAGAAGTGTTCGTCACGTCGTCGGTGATGCCCACCGTGAAGTGGTTTTTGGGATTTTTCTTTTCAAGGTTTTCGTAAACCGCGCCAACCATGGAGGGGTTGAATTCCTTGCTGCCCAATCCGTATCTGCCGCCGTAAACCTTGATGTCGCCGCGGCCGGATTCGGCAAGCGCTGCGCAAACGTCGAGGTAAAGAGGTTCGCCCAAAGAGCCTGCTTCTTTAGTGCGGTCAAGCACCGCGATTTTCTTTACGGAAGCAGGAATAGCGCCCACAAAGTCTTTTACGGAGAAAGGACGGTAAAGTCTTACTTTCAAAAGTCCTACTTTCTTGCCCTGTTTTGCAAGATAATCGACCGTTTCTTCCGCCGCTTCGCAGCCCGAACCCATCATGACGATGATTTCTTCGGCGTCGGGCGCTCCGTAATACTGATAAAGCTCGTACTTTCTGCCCGTGAGCTTCGTTACCTTTTTCATCATTTCCTTTACGATGCTGGGTACCGCCTCGTAATATTTGTTGGCAGCCTCGCGGTTCTGGAAATAAATGTCGCCGTTCTGAGCGGTGCCCATCTGAACGGGATGCTCGGGATTAAGCGCGCGCGCTTTGAAGCGTCTGATGTCTTCCATATCCACAAGGGGAAGAATCTCGTCGTATTCGATGCCGTCGATTTTGCTTACCTCGTGGCTGGTGCGGAATCCGTCGAAAAAGTGGAGGAAAGGCACGCTGGATTTAAGCGTAGAAAGGTGCGCGACAAGCGCAAGGTCCATGACTTCCTGCACGGAATTGGAGGACAACATGGCAAAACCGGTCTGACGGCACGCCATTACGTCCGCATGGTCACCGAAGATGTTAAGCGCGTGCGCGGCAAGCGCCCTGGCGCTGACGTGGAACACGGTGGGAAGAAGCTCGCCCGCGATTTTGTACATATTGGGGATCATCAGCAACAAGCCCTGGCTTGCAGTGTAAGTGGTAGTCAGTGCGCCCGCCACCAAAGAGCCGTGCACCGCACCGGCGGCGCCGCCTTCGGATTCCATTTCGGCAAGTCTTAAGGGCTGTCCGAACATGTTTTTCCTGCCCTGAGCGGACCACTCGTCCGCAACTTCCGCCATGGGGGAGGAAGGCGTAATGGGGTAAATGGCCGCAACTTCGCTGAATGCGTATGCAATGTGCGACGCGGCGGTATTACCGTCGATTGTCATTTTTTTCATAGTTATCCTCCAAATAAAATATTCTTGGTTTTTAAGTCTGCGTAGCCCGTATTTCAGGCGCACGCCCATTGGCTTTCCGGTAATTTTGACGCGGCAAAAAAGCCGTCTTCCGAAAAGCCTTAACTATTATAAAACTTTTGCGGATATTAGTCAAACGTTATCGATTAAAATAGTAGAAATTACACAATAAAAAAGCGGTTTATGCGTTTCGCCCCCGAGAGCGAAAAACAAAAACCGCCGATTTGATTGCTGCCCGTTTTTCTTCGTTGATTTTTTTGCAAAGCTGCGGCAAATGCCTTTTATCGGAGCTTTACGAAAAATATACGGTATCACAAAAAATATGAATTTTTGCAGATTGAATTTATCCGAGTCCGCGGGAACTGCCTTCCCACAGCGTAACTTTTCCCTTTTCAATCGTGGTTTTAAGGTCTATAAGCCTCTGATTTGACGAGCCGCGGAATTTCAGCAGCAGATTTTTTTTGTCGTGCATGAATCTGCCGTCCACGAGTACGTCCAGATAAGTCAGAATTTCCTTTATTTCGGGCGTGCACGCGCGGCAGGAGGCGGAAAACAGCTCCTCAAACGTAAAACCCGAGTATAACCACACGGTTTTATCGGGAAACTGTTTTTTTACCTTTTTAAGAAAGGGTAAAAGGGTTTGCTGGTTTTCGGGTTCTAAAGGTTCTCCGCCCAAAACGGTAAGCCCCGATATAAACTCAGGGCTGAGCGCGCTTAAAATCTCTTTTTCCGTTTCTTCGGTGAAAGGGCGGCCGTAATCGAACGCCCACGTTTCGGGCTGGAAACATTCTTTACAGCGGTTTCTGCACCCTGACACGAACAGCGAAACTCTTACGCCCGGGCCGTCGGCTATGTCGGTTTTTTTTATGTTACCGTAAAAAATGTTCGTTTCTCCTTGATGAAATGTCTGTTTTAACCTTTTATCGTTTGAGTTTTATCGCCGCACTGTAAATAAATTTTACTATTGTTGAATTTATCCGCCGTGCGAATTTAATCCTCGGGAAGTAAATACGACTGAACAGCGTAAAAAGCAAGCGATTAAAGGTGGAGTACACGGTCTTTTATTTCCTGGGTTCGTCCCTGGTTCCAGAACTGCGTGCCTATATAGCCGCACGTGCGTCTTGCGACGTTCATTTTGTCCTGGTCGCGGTTGCCGCAATTGGGACACTCCCACACAAGCTTGCCATCCGCTTCCTTTATCTGTATTTCGCCGTCGAAGCCGCAAACCTGGCAGTAATCGCTTTTCGTGTTAAGCTCCGCATACATGATGTTGTCGTATATGAACTTGATTACCGAAAGCACCGCCTCGATATTGTTCTGCATATCGGGGACTTCGACGTAGCTTATTGCGCCGCCCGTGGAAAGGGACTGAAATTGCGACTCGAAACGCAGTTTTTCGAACGCGTCGATGTTTTCCGTTACGTGGACGTGATAGCTGTTGGTGATGTAGCCTTTGTCCGTTACGCCTTCTATTATACCGAAGCGGCGCTGCAGACATTTTGCGAATTTATAGGTTGTGCTTTCAAGCGGAGTGCCGTAAATTCCGAATCCTATCGTGGTTTTTTTCTTCCACGCGTTGCACTTTTCGTTCATGTATTCCATTATGCGGAGGGCGAAAGGGGTGGCGGCAGGGTCCGTGTGCGACTTGCCCGTCATGTAGCGCACGCATTCGCAAAGTCCCGCATATCCCAGCGAAATCGTCGAGTATCCGCCCACAAGCAGTTTGTCGATGGTTTCGCCTTTTTTGAGACGTGCGCACGCGCCGTACTGCCAAAGTATGGGCGCGGCGTCGGACAGCGTGCCTTTAAGACGGTTGTGCCTGCACATAAGCGCTTTATAACAAAGCTCCAGCCGTTCGTCGAATATTTTCCAGAACTTATCCTCGTTTCCGCCCGAGGAAAGCGCAACGTCCACAAGGTTTATCGTTACAACGCCCTGATTGAATCTGCCGTAAAATTTATAATTGCCGTTTTCGTCTTTCCAGGGCGAAAGCGCGCTTCTGCAGCCCATGACGGGGAAGCAGTTGCCTTCTTTAAGCTCCTTCATCTTCTTTTCGGAAATGTAGTCGGGGACCAGCCTTTTGGCGGTGCAACGCGCGGCAAGCTCGGTAAGGTACCAGTACTTGTCGCCCTCGTGAATGTTGTCCTCTTCAAGAACGTATATGAGTTTGGGGAAGGCGGGAGTAACCCATACGCCTTTTTCGTTTTTGACGCCCTGGTGACGCTGGCGCAGAACTTCCTCTATTATAAGCGCAAGGTCGCGTTTTTCCGCTTCGTTTTTCGCCTCGTTGAGATACATGAAGACCGTAACGAAGGGAGCCTGCCCGTTGGTGGTAAGCAGCGTCACTACCTGGTACTGTATGGTTTGCACGCCGCGGCGTATTTCTTCGCGCAGTCTTTTTTCGGTAAGTTCGTCGATTTTTTCTTCCGAAGGTTTTGCGCCCAAGGATTCGGCTTCGGCAATTATGTCGCGGCGAATCTTTTCCCGGCTGACGTTGACGAAAGGCGCAAGATGGGCAAGCGATATCGATTGACCGCCGTACTGGTTTGACGCAACCTGCGCTATTATCTGGGTGGCGATATTGCACGCCGTGGAAAAACTGTGGGGGCGCTCTATAAGCGTGCCCGTGATAACCGTCCCGTTCTGAAGCATATCTTCAAGGTTTACAAGGTCGCAGTTGTGCATATGCTGGGCGTAGTAATCGGTATCGTGAAAGTGGATAATTCCCTCGTTGTGCGCCTCGACTATTTCATTGGGCAGCAGAATTCTGTTGGTAAGGTCGCGCGAAACTTCACCCGCGATGTAGTCGCGCTGGGTGGAATTCACTATCGGGTTTTTATTGCTGTTTTCCTGTTTGGCCTCTTCGTTATTGCACTCGATAAGGCTTAAAATTTTGTCGTCGGTGGTGTTGGACTGACGCACAAGCATACGGGTATAGCGGTAGGTGATGTACGCTTTTGCCACTTCATACGCGCCGTGCGACATAATCTGATGTTCCACTATGTCCTGTACTTCCTCGACTCCCGGAGTGCGGCCAAGCTTTTCGCAGGCGTTTACCACGCTTTCGGAGATACGCTTTATCTGCATTTCGGTCATGCGGCAGTTTTCCGCAACGGCATCGTTGGCTTTTGTGATGGCGTTTACGATTTTTTTCGGGTCAAACAACTGTTCCGCGCCGTTTCTCTTTATTATTTTCATAAATATCGCCTCGCATTGAAAGTTTTTGTGTTTTCACCATATATTGTGTGTGATTAAAAAAAATCACAATTTTGACACAACATATTGATATGCACAGCCTGCATATATTACTACAAAAAAAGCGACTCGGTCAAGCGAATCGCCTTAATCGCCGTAAAAAATTTTTAAAGCGTAAAATTCCCGTTCGGGACGCTAAAAACAGAATGGATTACGGATTTTGAGTTCTTTTTAAAAAAAGTTCTGCCGCATTTTTTGCCTTTTTTACCGAAAGATTTTTGCAGTTGCCGCATTCGGACGGGGTGTTGCCCGGCATTTCGCCGCGGTAGGACGCCACCGTCTGAAAGGCGGAAATTATGTCCGCTTGCGCTTCCGTAAGTTCAAGATTGCGGTACAGTACGTAAAAACCCGTCCTGCATCCCATGGGCCCGACGTAAATTACATTGTCTTTTTGCGCTCCGTTTCTAAGTACGGTTGCAAGCAGGTGTTCCAGCGAATGAATTTCCCCGTCGGTGAGCAGTTTGTCGCGGTAGGGCGCGCAAATCCGCACGTCGTAAGTATAAATGTCGCCGTCCTTGCGTGAAAGATATATGCCTGCAGGGTGATTAAGGTGGTCAATCGTAAAAGAGGCTATTTTTTCCATGTGTAAATCTCCTTTAATGCAGTCTTAAACCGGAAAACCGAGTTTTACAAGCAAACGTTTACATAATTTTAGTCTAGTGCGGATTCTATACGTCGTATTTTTTATTATCGAAGCAAAGTAAAACTCTGTCGTCCGCAGTTAATTATAGCCCTTTTCCCGCATTACGGCAAATAATTTCAACACTCAAAGACAAATTATTGACTAAAGCGGGTAAAAATGTTAGAATATACAAAAATACCGCGTTTATAAGGATTTTTTTATGAATTTCGATGTGGAACTTGTGGGTAAAATAGGCTCTATGGCGCTTGTGGACAGCGTTCACGGCGAGCTTGACTACAATAAATTCGTCATGATTTCCCGCTTTTTGAAGCCCGGCATGATTTGGGTTTCAAGCGGTGCGACCGTTATAGGCAGACTGGATTATATTCATCGAAACGGGAAGGAGCTTACGGGGCCTGCCGACGACGTCAAAGCCGATTACGCCGCGCAGGGACAAACCGTTCTGATGCAGACTTACCGCAATTTCATCGACAGCCGTTACTCGGTGCGGCAGGTACTTCTGGAGCATAACCATTTCAATGACGAAACCAATCGCGAACATATTAAAAACCTGCTTTTGCGTTGCGCGAAACAAAACGCGATTCCCATTATAAACTACAACGACTGCGTGTCCTCGGAAGAAAACCGCAAACTGGAAATTCTTAAGCTGCAAAAGGCAGGCAAGCACGTCGTGGAATTAGTGGACAACGACGAAACCGCTGCGCAGGTGGCGTGTCTCGTTAAGGCCAGATTGCTGGTGATACTTACCAATCTCGACGGTATTTACAGCGATTTAAATAATCCCGATTCCTTGATAAGAGAGATAAGCGGCAAGGACGCCGCCGAAGTCATTGCCAACATCGACGACATAAAGAAAAAGTGTTCGGGCGCGTCCAGGGAAGGGGCAAACGGCGCAAAGGCAAAACTCGAGTACATAAAACCCTGTATCGAAATAGGTACAAAAGTCATCATCGCAAGTTCCCGTTACGACCTTAAGGACATTGTGGAAAACAAAGTGCCTTGTACGGTCATTGCGGCAAGATAATTTAAGCAAGACAATTCTAAGGTTAAAGACAATAGTTTTTTACGGCATTTCTTCGATTAGTTTTTTATTGACGAAAATATAGGATTGCGTTTTTTTCGATACTCAGTTCGAAAAGCTGTGCTTTACCGACTATTTGATACTCAAAGCTGGCTTTCATCAGATTTTTGTTACAGCAGGTAATATTTTCAATATGATAAACTCAAAAAAATACCGTCCGTATAAAGGGCGGTTTTTTAACGTTCAGACAATTTTATGAAAAAAATTAGTTAACTGTTTACCTTGTTTGTTTTCGGCGATGCGTTTTCGCCAAGCTTGTTCCGGCGGCGTAAAAAGGGCTCTATTTTTTATCGGAATCCGTCGGTTTATCGGCGGACGAAGTCAAGTCGGTTTCGGATACGGTTTCGGGGCTCGGCTTTTCAATTTCAGCCGCCGAAATTTCGTTATCGGGCGTTATTCCGTTTTCGTTGTCGCATTTTATCTGCGAAACGGCGTTGCTTTCTTCTCGGCAGCCGGCAAGATAAAGTTCGGGTTTTTTAAGGCGCAATACGGTAAGCGCGATTCCGCACGCAAAGAAGATTAACGACTGTACCTGCGAGGGGGAAAGCGCACCCAGAAACGCGCCGCGCGGGTCGTCGCGGAAAAACTCTATCGTAAACCTGAAAACCGAGTATGCAAAGCAATAGACTATAAGATTAAAACCTTCAGGCTTGTTTTTAAGGGTGAAGGTAAGTAAAACCGCAAAAAGAACGAACAGGAAAACAGCTTCGTAAAGCTGAGTGGGGATTACTTTTTTGCCGATGGCGGGGAAAAACAATCCAAAGTCGCTTTCCTTGCCGTAACAGCAGCCCGCCAAAAAGCAGCCTATTCTGCCTATTGCGTGGGCAAGCGCGACGCAAGGAGCGGCTATTTCCGACTGAGAAAAAAACGCGCGGCGGATGTTGGCTTTTCGCGAACATACTGCAAAGAGAATAAAACAAAGGGCTCCGCCCACCAGACCGCCCATAAAGGTAAGCCCGCCCAAACGGAAAACTCCCGTTTCGAAAAAGTTGTAGACCGACTGAAATAAAAACGCGGAAAGTACTCCCGCGGCGATGGACACTATGCCTGCGGTGGAGTAGTAATTATAAATATCGTCGGGAGTTTTTTTCTTTGCGGAAAGAAATCTGTAAAGCATAACCGCCGCAATAATGGCGATTACCATAAAAACCGAATAGGAGGAAATTTTCCCGCCGAACATATACGGATACATATAAAAGTCCGCCTTTTGTGAGCTTTTAGGGTATAATATCATTTTTTTGAAGGTTTGTCAACATCAGGGCGCTTTACGGGATTTGTCAAGCCGTCAAATAATTGACTTTTACGTCAATAACAAGTATAATTTACGGGTAAACCTTTTTAAGGAGAAATCAATGAAAATCGACAGAAAAGAGGTGCTTCACATTGCCGAACTTTCCCGCCTTACTTTTACCGAGGAGGAGCTTGACGCAATGGGAGAAGAGATGGGCAGAGTACTTGATTTGTTCCGCCGTCTGGACGAAGCTGACGTGTCTGACGTTCCGCCTACGGCGCATATTTTGCCGTTTGTAAACGTATTGCGCGAAGACAAGGCGACTGAGCCCATGCCGAGAGAGGAGCTTTTGAAAAACGCTCCCGAGTCCGACGGCAGCGCATATATCGTACCTAAGGTTTTGGAGTGAGTTTTATGGACATAGTTAAGTTAAGCCTTACCGAAGTAAGGGATAAAATAGCCGCGAAGGAATTAAGCTCCGTCGAAGTTGCAAAGGCGGTTTTTTCGCGTATAAAGGAAACCGCCGACCTTAATACGTTAATCACCGTGACTGAAGAAAGCGCGCTTGAAAAAGCCGCGGAGGTAGACGGCAAAATCGCGCGCGGCGAGAAAATCGGCGCTCTTGCGGGCGTTCCGATAATCGTCAAGGACAATATTTCCACTTTAGGAATAAGGACTACGTGCGCGTCCGAGTTTTTAAGCAATTATGTGCCGCCTTTCGACGCTACGGTTGTCAAAAAGCTTAAAGCTGCCGACGCCGTCATTGTCGGCAAAGCCAATATGGACGAATTCGCAATGGGTTCCGCCAACGAAAATTCCGCATTCGGGCCGGTCAAAAACGCCGTAAATCCCGCTCGCGTCCCGGGCGGCTCCAGCGGCGGGTCGGCTTCGTCGGTGGCGGCGTTTCAGGCTTACGGGGCGCTTGGTTCGGACACGGGCGGAAGTATCCGTCAGCCCGCGTCTTTTTGCGGAGTGGTAGGGCTTAAGCCTACGTATTCCGCAGTTTCGCGCTTCGGGCTTGTGGCGTTTGCGTCCTCTTTGGACCAGATAGGACCGCTTACCAGGTGCGTGCGCGACAACGCCGAGCTTTTGAATGTAATTGCCGGACACGACGAAATGGATTCCACTTCGTCCTCCGTTAAAACCGATTATACGGATTACGTTTCGGGAGTAAAAGGCAAGACGGTGGGCATACCCAAGGAGTTTTTTGCTCAGGATTTTTCTTCCGAAGTCAAAAACGCCGTGCTTGCTGCAGCAAAGAGTTACGAAAAGGCGGGCGCTTCCCTTAAGGAAATTTCGATAGGCTCCTTCGACGCCGCGCTTGCAACTTACTATGTTATCGCCTGTGCCGAGGCAACCAGCAATCTCGCGCGTTTCGACGGAGTAAAATACGGGCTGAGGGCGGACGCTGACGACTATATAGACCTTTATTACAAGTCGCGCACGGCGTATTTCGGTGCGGAAGTCAAGCGCCGCATCATGATAGGAAATTACGTTTTGTCCAGCGGCTATTACGACGCATATTATCTTAAAGCGTCGAAAATAAGGACAAAAATCAAGGCGGAATTCGACGCGGCTTTAAAAGAGTGCGATTTTATTCTCAGTCCTACCGCACCCACCACGGCATTCGAGGCGGGCAGGAAAACGTCCGACCCTACGGAGGCTTATCTTGCCGATATATTCACGGTGCCCGTCAATATCATAGGCAATCCCGCGATAAGCATTCCTTGCGGCGCGGATAAGGACGGAATGCCCATAGGAGCGCAGCTTATAGGCCGTTCCTTCGGGGAAAAAGAGCTGTACGGCGCGGCGGAAACTTTGGAAAAGGAGTTAGGCTGATGACTGCGGATTACGAAATTACCATCGGACTTGAAATTCATTGCGAACTTAAGACGAAAAGCAAAATATTCTGTTCCTGCCCCAACGTTTTCGGCGGCGAACCCAATACGCACTGCTGCCCGATTTGTTCGGGCTTTCCGGGTGTATTGCCCGTGCTCAACAAAACCGCGGTGGAATATACCGTAAAAGCGGGACTTGCGCTCGGGTGCGAAATTTCGCGTTACAGCAAATGGGACCGTAAAAACTATTTTTATCCCGACCTTCCCAAAGCGTGGCAGACAAGCCAGTACGATTTGCCGCTTTGCCGCGGCGGCGGAGTGGCGTTTAAGGGCGCGGACGGAGAAGATAAGTTCGTAAGGCTTAACCGTATTCACCTTGAGGAAGACGCGGGCAAACTTATTCACGAGGGCGGAGTCACGCGCGTGGATTACAACCGTTGCGGCGTTCCCCTTATGGAAATCGTAACCGAGCCCGACCTTCATTCGCCCGAGGACGCAGTGGCGTTTCTGACCGAGCTTAAAAACATTCTCAAATACACGGGAGTGTCGGACGTAAAAATGCAGGAGGGCAGTTTAAGGTGCGACGTAAATCTTTCCGTCGCTAAAAAAGGCGAGCCTATGGGCACGCGTACCGAAACCAAAAACCTTAATTCGTTCAGGTCCGTGCTGCGTTCCTGTAAGTATGAAGCGGAGCGTCAGATAGAGATAAAGGAAAGCGGCGGACAAGTGGTGCAGGAAACGCGCCGCTGGGACGACGTTTCGGGCGAGGGCAGCGGTATGCGCGGCAAGGAAAACGCCCACGATTACAGATATTTTCCCGAACCCGACCTTATGCCCGTCGTCATGTCCGATGAGGACATCGAGCGGATAAGGGCTACCATTCCCGCATTAAAGCAGCAGCGTATAGATAAATATACCGCCGAGTATAATCTTTCGGATTACGACGCGGCGCTGATAACGGCTGACGTGGCGATTGCCGACCTTTTCGACGGAGCGGTTGCCGCGGGAGCCAACCCCAAAAAAGCCGCTAATTTCATCATGGGCGACGTAATGCGTCTTGCCAAAGAGCCGGGAAGCGAGGACGTTAACATTAAAATTACTCCCGCTCAGTTAAGCGCGATGCTGTCGCTGGTGGAGCAGGGCGTAGTCAGTCTTGTTGCCGTTCAGAAGGAGATTTTCCCCAAAGTCTGGGGGACCGACTCCGACCCCGCGGCAGTCGTGGACAAACTGGGACTTCGCCAGTCCAACGATACCGCCGAAATCGAGGCCGTTGTCAAAGAAATCATGGCCGCCAACGAGAGGGTGGTAAACGATTACCGCTCCGGCAACACGAAAGTCGTGTCCTTTTTCGTGGGACAGGTGATGAAGGCCACTAAAGGCAAGGCAAATCCCAAAGTGGTCAACGAAGTGCTTGCCAAACTGCTTAAAGGCTGACAAAGGCTGAAACCGTAAAGCTGAAGACGCTTGCGGTTGACGGATTATTTAATAAACATTTTTTCGGGCGCGGAGTCTTTTATGGGACGCCGCGCTTTTTTTTATTGCGCTTTGGTTTGAAAAATCCCCACCCCCTCGGTTATGTATAAAAAAAGAATAGCTCAATCGCAAGCATAATCAGAATAAAAAAGTAACAATGAGGTATCGGTTAAACAAGAATATTGCAAAGCCACGGCAAGGATTGCGTTAAATAAGCGTGTGTGTCAAAAAGAAACCGCGATATAAGCGACATCCGTTGACGGTTAAGAGGGCAGTTTACTCATTCAGAATATGTTAAAACACCCGTTCCACCGATAATTTTGACTTTATTTTGTGCTTTTTTCTTAAAACGGTGTAAGGCGGATGATGCGTTACTTTCAAGCAATATTACTTGATTTAGGTCCGTAGTTTTTTCCGAAACTTAAAAACGCGCATTATACAGTAGAAAAAGTCAATATTTATATATGATGAATATGATTTTTAATAGCTAAAACCCGTTTAGTGTGCTAAAATATTATAAATCGGCGAAAACAAAAAAAATAGATTACGCCGTCAAGGAGATATAAAAAATGAGCATTCCGAGGCCCGAACATCCGGAGCCGCAATTTAAGCGCGACAACTGGGTTAATCTTAACGGAGAGTGGGAATTCGAAATTGATTTCTGCAGCGAAGGATTAGATAAAAAATACTATCTTCGCGATAAACTAAACGACAAAATTATCGTTCCTTTTGCGCCCGAAAGCGATTTGTCCGGCATTGGATATAAGGGATTTATGGACGCGGTCTGGTATCGCCGCAAGCTTGATATTCCCGCGTCTTTCAAGGATAAAAGAGTGCTTTTGCATTTCGGCGCGGTGGACCACGAGGCGTTTGTTTACGTAAACGGTACGCTTGCGGGCACTCATAAGGGCGGATACTGGCCTTTTTACTTCGATATTACGGATTTACTGAAAGAAACGGGCAATTATGTGACCGTTCTTGCCAAAGACGATTTGAGAAACGGTAAATACGGTGCGGGCAAACAGTGTCCTGACCTAAATTCCCGCGGCTGTTTCTATACCCGTACTACGGGAATATGGCAAACCGTATGGATGGAGGCGGTTGAAGCGCAGCATATAGACTTTTTCCGTCTTACTCCCGTCGTGGAGGAGTCCGCTGTGTCGGTGGAACTCAATACCGTGTTAAGTAGCGACTGCTTGCTGACCGCGGAGGCGTTTTTCGGCGGAGAATCAGTGGGAAAACGTACCGTTTCCGTTAAAGCCGGGCACGCTTCTTTCGAGCTTAAGCTGAGTAAACTTCATCTTTGGGATTTGGGACAGGGCAACCTTTACGACCTTAAGCTGACCCTTTCAAGCGGAAACAAGGTTTTGGACGAAGTAAAAAGTTACTTCGGCATGCGTTCCGTTTGCTTTAAGGACGGCAAGTTTTATCTTAACGGCAGGTCCGTTTTCGGCAGATTCATACTTGACCAGGGATTTTATAAGGACGGGATTTACACGGCTCCCGACGTAAGCCGTTTCGACGAGGATATTAAACTTTCGACCGATTTAGGGTATAACGGCGCGCGCTTCCACGAAAAAGTGTTCGAGCCGCTTGCCCTTTACGCCGCGGACAAAGCGGGTTACATGGTATGGGACGAATATCCCGACTGGCACTTAAATCACGACGACATCTCTTGCCTTGACGAGCTTATTCCCGATTGGCTTGCGGAGATAAGGCGCGACTACAATCACCCGTCGATTATAGGCTGGTGCTGTCTTAACGAAACGTGGGACCGCGGACCGAAAAAATTAAGACAGGACGACAGACTGCTTGAAACCATTTACCGCGTCGTTAAAAGTCAGGATAATACTCGCCCCGTAATAGATACAAGCGGAAATTTCCACGTAATTACCGATACTTTCGATATCCATTGGTATGAGCAGAATCCCGAAGCTTTCCGCAAGGGATTTGAGGAAAATAACGGAATTTTCGTTAACTTTACGGACAGACAGTCTTACAACAATACTCCTTATTGGGTTTCCGAGTACGGCGGAATCAAATTGCCCGACGACGACGGCGGCTGGGGTTACGGCAACGCGCCAAAAGACAGAAACGAGTTCTTCGAAAGATATAAAGGGCTTACCGACGTGCTTTTGGACGATGAAAAATGCTGGGCGCTTTGTTACACGCAGCTTTACGACGTGGAGCAGGAGGTTAACGGTCTTTACCGTTACGACCGCAGCGACAAGTTTACCGCGAAGGAAAAGAAGTTCCTTAAATCGGTAATGGAAAGAAAGGCGGCTGTCGAAAAGTAATTTTGTAAGGTATTTATTAAAAACAAAAAAAATCGCGTGCGGCGTTTTTGGTCCGCGCGCGATTTGTTTTTTATAGGTTTGTTTGCGGTATAGTTTGTCTTTTGGGCGTAAAAATTGAACTTCGGAATATATTTTGTTTATAAGCCGTAAAAAATTTACTGTAATGAAATAAGCTTGTATTTTTGGCTTTACGACAACAGTTTTTTCATAAAATCTACGCCGCTTGCCGTATATATTCCCGTTTTCGCCGCATTTTCTTCGTCAAAAACCTTTATGCCGCTGCCGACGGGGTTTTCGCTGTCGTAAATAAGGTAGGGTACGGGGTCGGAAACGTGAGTTTTTTTGACTATGGGCGTCGCGTGGTCGGGAAGAACGGCGATTTTAAAAGGCACGTTTTGAGCTTTAAGAAATTCAAGGACGGGACCCACGATTTTACGGTCGATTAATTCGATTGACTGCTTTTTTTCCTCGTAATTGCCCTGATGACCGCATTCGTCGGGCGCTTCGAGATGTATGTAGACAAAATCGTTTTTCTTTAATGCGTTTACCGCCGCCTCGGCTTTACCGTCGAAGTTCGTTTTTATCGTGCCCGTCGCGCCCGCTACTTCGATTACTTCCATGTTTGCGGCTATACCGATGCCTTTTATAAGGTCTACCGCGGAAATTACCGCGCCGTGAAGACCGTGCAATTTGTAAAAGTCGTCAAGGGCGGGCTTTCTGCCTTCGCCCCACAGCCAGATTGAGTTTGCGGGATTAAGTCCTTTTTTGCGGCGTTCGATATTTACGGGGTGGTCTTTAAGCATGTCGAACGACTTTTTCATAAGCGTCAAAAATCGGTCCGCGTGCTCGCCTTTGGGAAGATAATCGGTGATTTTACGGTCGCTTATGTCGTGCGGAGGCGTCAATATCGCGCCCGTATCAGCGTTTTTAAGCAGCAAACAGTGACGGTAACTTACTCCGCCGTAAAGTTCCGCCCCCTCAAGCGGCAAATTTTCGGCGAGAAAGGAGATAAGTTCGTGCGCTTCCGAAGTGGTGATTTCCCCCGCGGAATAGTCGCGCATTGTCTTGTTTTCGTAATTTTCGTCTTCCGAAAGAGTGACGAGATTACAGCGGTAGCTGACGTCTTCGGGACTCATTTTTACGCCTATGCTCAAAGCCTCGAGGGGAGAGCGACCCGTGTAGTAAAGGTCGGGGGCATATCCCATTACCGACAGGTTTGCAACGTCGCTCCCGGGTTTCATGCCGTCGGGTACGGTTTTTAAAAGTCCCGTTTCCGCTTTCTCCGCCAAGGAATCCGTTACGGGCTTAAACGCTTCTTTCATGGGCGTGTTGCCCTTTTCGTCGGGATAGTCCGACATTCCGTCAAATAAAACTACTACGTATTTTTTTGCGGTCTTATCCATTTACTAAGGCGTCCTTTGATTGTTTTTACGGTAAAATTATATCACTATTCGACGTTTAAGTCGAGTAATTACTACTCGACGGTGACGGATTTTGCAAGATTTCTGGGTTTGTCAATGTCGCAGCCTCTTATCGCGGCGACGTAGTACCCGAAAAGCTGCAGGTAAACCGCTGTAAGCACGGGGGCAAGCAGGGGGTGACAGTCGGGGATATAAAGCGTGTATTCCGCTTCGTTTTCGACGGCGCTGTTTTCTTTGGATGCGACCGCAATGACTTTCGCTCCGCGTGTTTTTACTTCTTTTATATTGGATAGTGTCTTTTCGAAAAGTCTTTTGTCCACGGCTACCGCGATTACGGGCGAGCCGTTTTCGATAAGCGATATCGTGCCGTGTTTAAGTTCCCCGGCAGGATATGCTTCTGCGTGGATGTAGGAAATTTCCTTCAGCTTTAGCGCGCCTTCCAAAGCGGAAGCGTAATCCATGCCGCGGCCTATAAAAAAGAAGTCCTTGTTTTTGTAATACAGCGAGGCGAGGTATTGCGTCGTTTCGGGAGTCTTAAGCAGTTTTTCTATGTTGTCGGGCAAAGCTTTAAGGCTGTCAAGCTGTTCTTTATATTCGGTTAAAGACAGCGAGTCAAGCCTTCCTGCGAGGTAAAGTCCGATAAGATACAGCGACGCAACCTGCGTTGTGTAACCCTTTGTCGTCGCCACGGCGATTTCGGGGCCGGCATGGGTGTACAAAACGTTGTCGGCTTCTCTTGCGATGGAAGAACCGACTACGTTTACTATCGCCAATGTTTTGCTTTTAAGGCGCTTTGCCTCTCTCAGCGCGGCAAGAGTGTCCGCCGTTTCTCCGCTTTGGGAAATTATTATCGTAAGGACGCGTTCGTCCGCGATGGGACCGCGGTAACGGAATTCGCTGGCAAGGTCCGTTTCGACGGGAATACGGCACACGCGCTCGATGTAATACTTGCCGATTATGCCCGCATGATAAGCCGACCCGCAACCCACAATGTTGATTTTTTTAATGTTTTTTACGTATTCTTCGGTTAAAACCACGTCGTCGAGTACGATTTCGTTTTCCTTTATGCGCGGCATTACGGTATCGCGGACGGCTTTGGGTTGCTCGTGAATTTCTTTAAGCATAAAGTGGGGATATCCGCCTTTTTCAGCGGTTTCGGGGTCCCAATCCACGAAAAAAGGCTGCTTTTCTTCCGCTTCCGCGTTTTTGTTGTAAACAACGACTTTATCTTTGCTTACGCAGGCTATTTCGTCGTCGGCAAGTAAAATGAAACTTCTGGTGTATTTTAAAAGTGCAGGCATATCGGAGGCAATAAAGTTTTCGTTTTCGCCAAGGCCCACGACAAGCGGACTGTCTTTTCTTACGGCGTAAAACACGTCGGGAGTTTCGTTGAACAGTACGCCCAGAGCGTAGGACCCCGAAAGCTTGTTAAGCACCTTCCTTATGCACGTCAAAACGTCGCCTTCGAAGTAGTATTCAAGTAAATGCGCAATTACTTCGGTATCCGTTTGAGAAATAAAGCTGAATCCTTTTTCGGTAAGAAAGGATTTAAGCTCCAGATAATTTTCTATTATGCCGTTGTGCACGACCGCAAATCTGCCTTTTTCCGACAGATGCGGGTGAGAGTTGACGTCGTTCGGTTCACCGTGCGTCGCCCAGCGGGTGTGACCCACTCCGACCGTACCGTCAAGAGTTTCGCCGCCCGACGTTAGTTCCGTAAGCCGCGACAGTCTGCCTTTGGCTTTTACGGCGCGTATAACCCCGTCGCCGCTTTCCACGGCTATTCCGCTTGAGTCGTAGCCGCGATACTCCAGTTTTTTAAGTCCGTCCAAAAGAAGGGGAGCCGCTTTGCGTCTTCCCGCGTAACCAACTATTCCGCACATTTTATACTCCTTGAAAAAAAATTATGTTTTACGGGATTGTCCTTTAGCGGCTTTTCGGTCCGTCACTCGCGATAAGGCGAATGTCGGTTTACGGACCGCGCCGACACCCGGGTATCCGACGTTAACATTATATGTTCCGATGATTTTTAGGTTTAATCCTCACGGCCTTTATCGCTTTTCCCGTCCGTGGTGTCTGATTCCGCTTGAGAGTGAGGTTTATGCAGGATTATCTTTATTATCAGCAAAATTACGATAATTATCGCGATTATTCCCAATGCCGTAATTATCCAGTTGATATACGGCTCGAAAAACCGGCAGAGAAGAAGTATTATAAGGCTGGCAACAAGGTTGCCCGCAACCACGGAGGCAAGGGCGTTACGGTATTTCATTTTAAGCAGCGACGCCACCGCGCATCCCGTCCACACGCCCGTAAGAGGCAGGGGTATTGCAACAAAGAGAAATACTCCCAGCATTTTTTTGCGCTCGGTTTTTTTCGTCGCTTCTTTATCCTGACCGCTTTCTTCGTCAACTTTTACGGATTTGCTCTTTTTCTCGAATTTGTCGTAAAGAGCGGTACCTATTTTACGGAAAATTCTGGTTTTCGAAAGCCATTTGATGAAAGGAATAAGCACCAGCAAAAGCAAGGGCGCCAGCATGGACGAGCCTATAAAGGCAAACAGCCACGATTGAAAGTAATCAAGTTTAAGTCCCAGTCCTATGGGCATGGCAAGACGCGCCTCCACTATGGGCAGGGCGGCGATAAGCACTGTTACTATCTGTGGGTAAACGAAAACTTTTATCAAAAAATCCAGAATATTTTCTATAAGTCTGTCTATCATCAATACCTCGCAATGACAAATGAACGTTTATTTTCCGTTTTCCATATTATGTATGGTAAGCTTGCAACGACTGAATTTTAAATTGTTGAATAAAAGCGACCTTACATAACCATTATATTTTACATTACGTTTGAATATTTGTCAATGTATGTGCGGCGTGCTTGACAAAAGCTCGCAAAAAAAGTTAAAATATGCGCAGGAGTAATAAATTTATGGGTAAATATTTCGGTACCGACGGTATAAGAGGAAAATACGGCGAAAAGCTGGACGAAGCGCTTGCTTATAAAACCGGACTGGCGCTTGGCGGCTTTTACGGCGGCGGAAAATTCGTGCTTGGCAGGGATACGCGCATCTCGGGCGAAGAGATAGAAAATGCGCTTGTGCGCGGTATAACGGATATGGGCGGAGAAGTTTTGCTTCTCGGAATTCTGCCCACGCCTGCCGTCGCCATGCTTGCGATTAAACACGGGGCAAAATGCGGAGTCATGATTTCCGCTTCCCACAATCCGCCGGAGTATAACGGCATCAAGGTTTTCGACGGAAACGGCGTAAAACTCGGGGAGGAACAGGAAGGCAGCATCGAATATTATATCGACAATCTTCCTTCCGTCACGGGCGGCGGCAAAGTGGAAAAAAAGGACGGCGCAAAACGCGAGTATATAGATTATCTCGTAAGCACCGTAAACGCTGATTTCCGCGGGCTTAAAGTCTGGCTGGACTGCGGTTACGGCGCGGCTTCCACCGTCGCGGAGGAGGCTTTCAGGCGCTTGGGCGCGACTGTTTCCGTAGACAACTGCAAGCTGCGCGGCGAAAAAATTAACAGCGGCTGCGGCGCGCTTTATCCGCAGTATGTGCGCAACAGCATGAAGGGTACGGACTGCAGGCTGGGTTTTGCGTTCGACGGCGACGCCGACAGGCTCAGCGTAGTCATGGACGGCGAAATCATCGACGGCGATACGGTTTTATACAACATTTCCAAAACCATGGACATAAAGGACGGGGTGGTTGTGGGAACCATACTAAACAACCTGGCGCTTGAAAACAAGCTTGCCGAAAACGGCAGAAGGTTGGTGCGCACCCCCGTGGGCGACAAGTATATCTGCGACCTTATGTACCGCAAGGGCTACAATATCGGCGGCGAGCAGAGCGGGCATTACATCGTTTATCCCGCCGCAACAACGGGCGACGGCATTTTAAGCGCAATGTTTCTGGCAAAATCGCTTTATCAAAACGGTTCGCTTGAAAAAATGGAGAAGCTGGAGCTTGTGCCTCAAAAAGCCATTGCGGAATACGCGGACCCTTCGATAATGTATGATAAAACAATGCGTAAAATGACTGAGGACGCGGAAACGGAGCTTGCGGGCAAAGGCAGAATAATCGTCCGTATGAGCGGTACCGAGCCCAAAGTGCGCGTAATGGTAGAGTGCAGCGAGCCCGCGCTTGTGGACGAAATTCTTTCGCGGTTCAAAAAATATATAAATTCCGTAGGCATTTAAAACAGTTTGACGACCGGTTTTTTAGGGATTAAACGAATTTTTTAGGGATTAAACGAAACGTATTGACAATCGGATAAACGAAAAAAACAATTTCAGCGTTTCTTATGTCTTTTTCCGCGGTTTCGTTTTAAGCGGCGGCATCACGATAAACACAGCAACCTTGTAAAAACACCTTTACTTTCAGTGTAGAGGTGTTTTCATTTTAAATCAAGCAGTATATGAATATATAATATAGGGCGGCAGTTTTTATTGAGAACCAAAGGGATTAAACGCCGCTTTTTTAATAAAAACCAGAGCGGAATAAGACTGAATATATGTGCCGTTTGATTAAATCGCTGCAGAAAAGAGTATCCGATTTTACCGAATAAGAGTGGTAATTCAAAAACGGAAAGAAAAAGCGCCCCGATTTTGCTCGGGGCGCGTAATGAGTTGTAGTAAGTAAGATTACGACAGTACGTAAGTTGAAACAGAGTATTCGCTTGCCGCGGTTACGGTAAGATACAATTTGTCGTTTGAGCTGTAACCGACCCTCACGGCAGAAACGTCATCGATGGACATAATTTCAGTGCCCGCATAATTGTACACCGTTGCTTTATTGTTTTGGTCGAGTTTTACTATTATGCCGTTTGAATTTAACAACAGCGATTCGTTTTCGGCAATCATGTTTTCAAGTGCCGTTCCCGCTATGTTATCCTTGGACACGAGATAATTGGTTTTGACCGTTCCGTCGAAATCGGTAATATCCGTCAAAGCGTATCCTCCGTAAAGAGTGAGGGAGGAATACTTGGGCTCAAGCACGATTTTTCCGTCAAAGTCTATTGCCATGTAATTATCGCTGACACGGCAAACGATGAGTTGAGAGTTTTTATAAACGTTGTAATAATCTGTAGCAACTGAAGCTATAATATTGAGTTCATCGTCTATTAGGAACATTTCATCGGAGGTGGAGGTAAGGAAACGATTTTTGCTCAGTTTTATAAGTCCTCCGCTTAAGTCGAAAGGTTTATTGCTGAGGTCCGCGCCCACTTTAAGATTGGCGTCGACAACGTAAGTTCTGTAAACCGTCTTCGAAGAGATGACTGCGACGCCGTCCACATAGTTGACCGCATTTTCGATTATCGCCGCGTCCGCCGCTTTGTCTTTGTAGTTAAAAACGGCTGTCATGGTGTTGGGAAGTATGCAATAACCGGGGTCGTATTTGGATACTTTGTCCTTAAGTATGTCGTAGCGGTAATAAGTGTACTTCATTTTGGAAACGGTGGCAACGCTGCCGCTTTGTTCGTAAACGTTGTAACCCGATTTCGCGTCGTAAGGCAGTATCTGCACTTCCGCAAAGTACATATAGTTTTTAACGAATCCCACCGTAAAGCCGTTGTTTATTATGACTTCGCCGGTTTTTTCGTTGCCTTTATAGAAAGTGAGTACACGGTTTGAATAATCCCCGTTTGTGGCAAGGACGTTTATTGAATAATTGTAAGCGTCCATCTGGGGGTATTCGTTGATGACGGGCTGTGTAAAGTTATAGATGTTTTGGCGTGCAAGATTATTGGCAACTTCGCCCACGCCGTTATCCTGAGAGGTTGTGCGGAGTTTGTCTTCCGTTACTTCAGTAATTTTTATTAATTCGTCGGTATTGTTGGTGTAATCTATTTTATAGTAGGTTTTTACAGCCGAGGAAGAATCTTTGGGCGTATAACTTACCGATATTATGTAAGCGGGTTTGTATTCGCCTTCAACGTATAAGTTGTTGTGCGATTGCACGGCAATTTCACCGTTTGTTTCGGTAAGGCCTATCAGGACTTTTCCGTCGGGCGCAAGAATTCCCTTTTTGGTGACAGAGCCTTCGTTGTCGTAGATTTTAATTAACGGATTGGCTTCGAAAGACACATTGGTATAAGTTTTTCCGTCCGCTAAAGCCGCACCTGTTTTTTCGTCTACAAGGAAATATTTGCCGTCCTCGTTTACGCAGACCATGACGCCGAATTGGTTGACGTTAACGACAAATTTATCGTATTTTGTCCCCGAAGTATATCCTTTCGGTTCGGGATAAATTTCCTGACCTGCAATTGTCGTGGTCAAATCTATTGCATAGTCGGCAACATCGAGTTTGTTTGTGGTGGGCGCTTTCTTTTCACCGCCGCATGCCGCAAGGGGAAGGGCGAATATAGCCACAATAAATAATAATATTAAAAATTTCTTTTTCATATCGGATATTTCTCCTTTATTTTATAATATAATATTCGTTTTCGTACGATGCGTTCATCGGAGTGGAGTAGGATATGTTTACCAGCGATACTCCGTTGTAAGAGAAAACGAGATTGCAGTCTACGGAGTCTACGACCCGCATGGTTTTTACCTGTTCGCCCGAAAAAGAGTAGAGGGTAAAATCATAGCCTTTTATATCGCCGTCGCTGAAATTTTTAAGAGTAGGTATCAGTCCCAGGTAAGTAAAATCATCTAAAACGGAAGTATCTATCGATTCGCCGTCAGCAAGATTCAAAGCATTCGCAAGTTCGATGCCGTCGGGGTTGGAAATCGTAACCAGTTTTTGCGTGCTGACGGAGCCTATCGAGCTAACGGCTGTATATGCCCCGCCTCCCACAAAATCCAGATTATCGTAAACGAAGGGAAGGACTGTTTTTCCGTCGAAATCTATTGCGCCGTATTTGGAACCGTCAGAAACGGTGATAAAGTTGTCGCCTATCGATTCGATTTTCCCCGGAAACGAAACGGTTTTGCCTTTGTTGTCCACAATATAACCGTTGCTTAACAAAATCCGGCTGTCGTTAAGCTTTATAATGTCGAAATTACCTGCGGGCATACCCTCGAATTGATAACCGGCTTTGCCGTCCTTATCTATAATTAAATTTATAAGGTCGATATCGCTTTCGTATATTGCGACTCCGTCGTTCTTCTTTATGGCACTGACAAGAACGGCGTCGTATTTATTAGAGCTTCTGTTGTAAAGAGGAGTATAATTCGTAATTATGTATTGTAAATCGAGTTCTTTGGTTTTGCCGCTTTTTATATCGAAAGAAAATGTTTTGACATTTTGTTTTTTGTCGTTAAAAACATTGATTCCGTCTTTATGAATCAAGTTGTAGCCGTCTTCGGCATCGAATTCGACGTCAGTAACCGTACTGTAAAGAATTTTTCCGTCGACGTATATTGCGTTTGCCAAGTTGGGTTTCAGTTTTAATACGGTGACTTTATTGCCTGTTTTAAAGTAAACGTTTGCGCCGCGTGTGGTCGTTGTTTCCATGGCTACGGTGTAACTGCTTAAAAAACCGTCGTTTTGCTCATATATTTCGCCTATATCCGACTTGTTAAACGGCAAGAAAACTTTGGAATCGGAAACTTCCGAAATAACTATGCCGGGCGCTGAAGTAACTGCGCCGGATGCGACGCGCAGATATCCGTCCTCGTTTTCGTAAAGATAAACGGTTTTTTCCTCAGCGCTTTCGCCTGAAGTAGCGTATTTTATTTCCGCGGCAAGCGGAGCATTGTTATAGTATTTGTCCGAACTGCTTCCGTAAAGCGATGTGTAAGAACCGGATTCCAGCAGTAAAGTTCCGTCTTCGGAATATACCGCCTTTAAAGTTTCCGAAAGGTCCGACTGACTTTCGGCTACATACGCTTTGCCGTCAAGATCTCCGTAAAAACCGGCTAAAGAGTATATGTCAGTAAATCCCATAGACGGGTCGAGCGCCATGGTTTTGGTTTCCATGTTGTACATTCCGTAAAAGGTGCCGTCGTTGAAAATAATTTTTTCATCGTTGCGGTTGTAGTAATTGCCCGTAAAAATCATTTCGGGCTTTGGACGCACGCTTGCGGCTATACCTTGCTGCGCAGCTTCCGATACGGGCACGGCATAGTCGGAAAGCTTGAGTTTGTTGGTCGTGGCAATGCCGCCGCATCCCGTCATCAGCGCGGTAAGCGTCAAAATCAATGCAGCAAGCAAAGCCGACAATTTCTTTTTCATTTATAAATCCTCCTTATAAAAGGTTAAAGACTTTAAAAACAAAAACGGTAAAACGCTTTGTCGGTAAATACAAAAAATTTTTTCTTCCTTATTATTACTTATGCTGAAAAACCGGAAAACACAGATAGGTTTTGTATATGACAGATAACTCTTTATAAATTATACGGTATAAACACTTTTTTGTCAATAGATTTTTTAAAATAAAAAAAAGTTACTGTAAAGCTGTCGTTTGTCTTAAGATCAGGCAAATACTGTCGATCAGATTAAAAGGGTGGAGCAATAACTTTTTTTACGGTTTTGAAGCTTAGTTTTCTGCACTTGATATACCTTAAGGCCGCAAAAGCCTTTAAGCCGTATATTTTGTTGACAAACGTTTAAAGCGCGGGTATAATTAGAAAAAGCGTGTTCGGTTAATATTTTTTTCGTGAACTTTTCCGGCTGCCGGCGTAAGCTTTGCGTTTTAAGGAAAGTTTTTACGGTGGATAGTTTTTGCGTTGCGCGATTATGGGATACGGACTAATATAAGGAAGATAGTTATGGACAATAACGAAAAAGAATTTTCATTCAAGAATTATTTCTTATACGTTTTAAGAAAATGGATTATTCCGGTACTATGCGTGCTTGTCGGTGCGGCGATAGGACTTTATTATTCGATTTCATTTAAAACCACAAACGTGGAAGTTTACGAAGGTGCGATTCGTTTTAATCTTGAAGAGTATATAAAATTGGTTTCGCCTGAGGGCGGTCTTACCGAAGGGGATTACAGTCTTTATACCGCAACCGCCGAGTCGGTAATGCAGATTGCCACCGATTCCGTCGTAAAGACAAAAACTTACGAGCAAATGGAAAGCAAGCTTTACCCCGGGGTTAAAGACGCAGGCGCAAAACGTGGCAGGTTTTTCTCTTCGCTTAAAACGGAAAGGGAAAATTATGTCGTAAAAGTCGATTTTGCCTATGACGTAACTTCGGAAGCGGACGTTACGGTTGCCAAAGAAGTGGTAACGACGTATCTTAATCTGGCGGTCGAAAAGATGATAGCAGGCAATGCCAATCTTCAGCCTGAAAATTCCGTTATATCCGTTTCGGAAGCCGTAAGGAATTACGACACCGACATCATGAGCGAGCTTGTGGTAAACAATGCTGCTCCTTCTTTGGTGTCATCGCTTTTGATAGGAGCCGTGGGCGGCGCGGTGTTGGGTGTTATCGTAATTTCTCTTATTTATGTGCTTGACCCGCGTATTAAGTGCGTCGGTTACATTTTGCCTGAAAATAAATCCAAAGTCATTTACGCAAACAAGCAGTCTTTTTCCGAGGGCGCTTATGTTTCTCTGCTTACGGCGTTAAACAAAGACAACTCTAAAGAATGCCTTATCGTTTCGGCGGTTAAAGACGATTCCGTAAAAGATTTTGCAAAAGGATTTTGCGATTATCTTTTATCTTCCGGTAAAAAAGTTTCGCTTACCGTGTTCGGAGAAGGTGGAGAAAACTGGCGTACTTTTACCGAAGTCGCCGTTAAGGAAGGAATAAACGTTTACGCTTATGCCGAAGCCGAAGAAGGGGCTTTGGGATACATTTCGGGCAGACTGGGAAAAACCTGTCTGATTATAAATCAGGCGCAGGTGCCCGCAAAGAAATTCGTGGGCGCCGTAAACGAAATTTCCGCGGCGGGCGGAGATTATTTAGGCGTCGTTTTATACAATACTACAGACAGCTATCTCGAATAAAAACACGGGAAAAAGGTTTATAACTTATGAGTAAAGATAAACGCGATAAAGGCAACAGGAACAAATCGCGGCGTATACGCTCCGCGTTACTTACGCTTTTTCTGGATATTTCTTTTGCCGCGCTGGCTTTTTTCCTGGCGCGCACGATTTTGTTTTTCCGTCTTGACGAGCCCGCGGGTTACGCGCAAAGCGAATTGGCAATTGCGATTGCCGCCGTTGCCGTCACCATCATAATGCTTGTCATATTCGACTGTTACAACGCTATTTGGCGTTATGCCGGCAGGGTGGAGTTTTTTAAGTTCCTTTTTGCCTATATCGTCACTTTCTTTATTCTTTTCATTTTCAAAATAATACTTAAGGTTGTCGTCAATACGGAAGTATGGGTTCCGCTGATTCTCATATATCTGCTGTTCAGTGCGATTTTCAGCGGTACCATAAGATTTTTCTACGGCATTGTACATTATTTAAAGCACGTAAGATACTGGGTGGACGAAAAGTCCATGCCGGGCATGAAACGTACCATCGTCATAGGCGGCGGATATACGGGCTCTTTAGTGATAAACCGTTTCATCAACAATCCGGGCGAGGGGTATTATCCCGTGGCGGTTGTGGACGACGACGAAACCAAACAGGAAAAACGTATTTACGGCATCTCGGTGGAGGGCGGCATAGACAAGCTTGCCGAAATCGTGGAAAGACACAAAGCCGAAGCTTTCGTAATCGCCATTATGAGCATTACGAAATCACAGTTAAGGCGTATTTACAATGCATGCGCGCCTTTTAATCTGCCCATTAAAATAATGCCGTCCATAACAAACGCAAGCGAAGTGGCGGACAGCGTAAAGTCTTTGCGCGATATCAAAATCGAAGAACTTTTGGGCCGCGACGAATTTAAGGTCAAGCAGGAACTTATCGACGTATCCGTAAAAGACAAGGTTGTCATGGTTACGGGCGGGGCGGGCTCCATCGGATCGGAGCTTTGCCGTCAGGTTATAAACTTCGGATGTAAGCACCTCATCATTTACGACCAGCACGAAAACGGAATGTTTTTCCTCAATCAGGAATTTGCCGCGAAATACGACACTTCCGTTTATACTCTTGTCATCGGTACCGTAAGAGAGCGTGACAAGCTTACCGAGGTGCTGGCTGAGTATAAGCCCGACATCATCTTCCACGCGGCGGCATATAAGCACGTTCCGATGATGGAAATTTCCGCGACGGAAGCGATAAAGAACAATGTTTTCGGCACGCTTAACGTCATAGAATGCGCCGAAAAAGCGGGCGTCAAGAAATTCGTGCTTATTTCTACCGACAAAGCGGTAAACCCTTCCAATATCATGGGCGCAAGCAAGCGCATTGCTGAAATGGTAATAGAAACCCGCGGCAAAAGCATGAAAATGAAGATGGCTGCCGTAAGATTCGGTAACGTACTCGGCTCCAACGGAAGTGTAATTCCCATATTTTTACAGCAGATTCGTCAGGGCGGTCCCATTACGCTTACCGACAGATACATTAAGCGTTACTTTATGTCCATTCCCGAAGCGGTCAGACTGGTGCTTCAGACGGGCGCGTTTGCCGACAACGGCGAGATTTTTGTGCTGGACATGGGCGACCCCGTTTACATTTACGACCTTGCGTGCGACCTGATACGCATAAACGGATTGGTCCCCGAGCAGGATATTCAGATAAAAATAACGGGATTAAGACCGGGCGAAAAAATGTTTGAGGAGCTTCGTTACGATACCGAAGCGGTGGACACAACTCTTCACGAAGGGGTGTTCGTCAACCGTCTTGAGGAAATCAATCGGGCTGACTTCGACGCCAAGCTGGAAAAATTGAGAAAGTACGCTTTCGCCGAAGACGTGGATAAGACTACGGACATGATTTTCACCATCGTGCCCAGCGAGTACAGAAAGAACAAGAAAAAGGCTTAAGGCGTTCTTGCGGAGTTTTACCTATGGACGAAATGACTTTATGGCAGGCCATATTACTCGGGCTTACGCAGGGACTTGCGGAGTTTCTGCCCGTTTCGAGCAGCGGACATCTGGTGCTGATGCGCGAGATTTTCGGGATTAAAGGCGAATATCTGATGTTTGACGTGATGCTTCACGTCGGTACTTTGTTTGCGGTTTTCATTACTTTTTTCAAGGACCTTATTGCGCTTTTCAAGCCGCCTTTCAAAACGATCGGGCTGATTATAGTCGCAACCGTCCCCGCCGTAGTCGTCGGCTTGCTTGCGGGCGATTATATAGAAAATCTGTTTTCAAGCGGAAAATATCTGTGCTTTTTCTTCCTGTTTACCGCATTACTGATGTTTTTGACGGAAATTATTGCAAAACGCACGCGCGAAACCAAACCTTTGGGGCTTAAGGCCGCGATAGCTATGGGATTGATGCAGGGCGTGGGAGTATTTCCCGGCATATCCAGAAGCGGCAGTACCATTTTCGGAGGCGTTGTCGCAAAGGCCGAACGAGAGGAAGCAGCTAAATTTTCCTTCTTCATGAGTATCCCGGTAATACTCGGTTCAGCCGTTTTGGAGCTTTTTAAGGCGGATTTCGCCGCGGTAAACTGGCTTAACGTTTGCGTAGGCATGGCTGTAAGTTTTGTCAGCGGACTTTTTGCGATAAGACTTATGATGCGGGTTATAGCAAAAGCCAATTATAAATGGTTCGGTATTTATCTGATTGCGGTTTCCGTTTTGTCGTTTGTGTTTCTTTTTCTGGGTGTTTAAGTAGTAATGTTTGAGAAAATAAAAAACAGTTCCGCAGTATTGCGCATCAACGGTTTTATGGACAGCGTTTGGTTTGCCCTGGCTTTCGGGGCGGCAATGCTCTTGTTACATATTCTTACGCTGAACGTCGCAGGGTTTATCGTCATAGGACTGTGCCTTATTTATGTAAATCTTTTCTGCGCCGATACGCGCCCTGCTTTGCCGATATTGTTTACGGGACCTTTGGTAGTGTCGTCATCGGGCAGCGTTAACGACATTGCGGCATATTTTTTCAGTCCTGCCATTCTTGTTTTGTTGGGGCTGCTTGTGGCGTGTGTTGTCGTAACTGCTCTTTTAAGGCTGTTTCTTTACCGCAAAGCTGCGGATATGTTTAAAAAACGCCGTTTATTGTACGGTTTTGTTTTGCTTGCGGCGGCCTTTCTCTTCAGCGGTCTTTTTTCAAAATACTATTCGGCGGACAGCTTGCTTTTAAGCCTGTCGCTTATTCTCACTCAGCTTATATTCTATATGTTCTTTTCCGCGACCATGGATTACAGAAAAGACAATACCGATTACGTATCCAAAGTCTGCGTGATAACCGCCGCCGTTATCGTCATTCAGCTTTTATGGTTTTACATAAGAAATTATACCGCGGGACAGCCGCTTGACTCGGCGTGGAAAGGAAATATCGTTATCGGCTGGGGTATGAGCAATACAATAGGACAGCTTTTGACGTTTATGCTTCCGATGTGTTTTTACCGCGCGTTTTACGATAAAAAAGGGTGGCTTTATTACATATTCGCGGTCGTAGTGCTTGCCGCCGTTTATTTTACGCTTTCGCGCAATGCGCTTATTTTCGGCGCTGCGGTATTCATCGGCGGTACGGTTTTATGCCTTGTAAAAGGCGGCAGCCGTAAAATTACCGCTATCGTAGCCGCCGTTTTCGCCGCCGCGTTGATTCTGTTTGCCGTACTCGGACTTAAAACCGAAAAAATAGACAATTTCCTCGCGTTTTTTACAGATACGCTGCTTTCCGATCGCGGACGCTTTGCTTTGTGGAAAAAAATGGCGGAACTTTTTACCGAATATCCGGTATTCGGCACGGGCTTTTCGGCGCTGGGTTCTATTGCCGACGCAAGCATGAAAATGGCGCACAATACCCTTATTCAGATTCTGTCCAGCTGCGGAGTAGTGGGACTGGGATGCTATTTTTTCCACCGTTTCCAGACGGTAAAACTGTTTTTGACAAGGCCTACGCTGAAAAGACTGTTTTTCGGCTTCACGATTGCCGTCTATATAGGAATGGGCTTACTGGACCCGATTTTCTTCTATGCTAATTACGCCTTGATTTATACGGTTTTGCTTATCGTCAGCGAAAAGGATCTGGACGCAGAAGTATCTTCGTCAGATAAGGGAAACGAAGCCGAATCTTTAAAAAACGAGCAGGCGGATTCGGTCGTGGACGAAAATAATGTTTAAAAAACGTGTCGCACGATTATTGCGGCTTTTTGTTCGGCGAAACGGGCTTGCGCTTAATATGGATTTGGAACAAAAAAAGCGCATGACTGCGGGCTTTTTGGAATAAAATATCGGAAGATTATTTAATATTAAATATATATCGAATTGATTTACGCAAATTTACCCTGAGATTTTCAGCTTGGCGGTGGCTTGTTTTCCGCGCGTTTGCTTTAGCGGAAAGGAGGTGTAAAATGCAAAAACCCAGAGTTGTCTTTCCTTTTGTGGAGGCGGGACTCGGACACATAATGCCGCTTAACAGTATAGCGGACGAATTTGAAAAACTTTACGGCGACAAAGTGGAAGTCGTGCGTTCAAAATTCTTTACGGAAAGCGGCGATCAGAATCTTATCCGTTATGAAGAGGGCTTGAAAAAAGAGGTGCTTAAACACAACCGTCATCCGTTTTACGGTTGGTTTTCCACGTTTTCAATGGATTTCTGGGGGACTAAACTGTCTTCGTGGGGCGCGATGTCTTTCTGGATTAAAGGCTCTAAGGAGGCGGGTATCAAGCACATGGGGGAGCTTAAGCCCGACCTGGTGTTCAGCACGCATTGGGCAAGCAATTATTACGCCTTTCACCTTAATCCTCGGCCGCTGACGGTTGTTTATTGCCCCGACGCGCACGTCAACACGCTTTTCCGTTATCCCAGCGACCTTACGATGGTTTCTGCCGTTACGGGATATGACCGCGCGCTTAAAAGGCACGGAAGGCGCTTTGACGAAAACAATCTTGCGCTGGTGCCTTTTCTTATCAGAGAGGAGGCGTTTTCCGTTCCGCTGGATAAAAAGGTCAACCGTAAAAACCTGGGCTTTGACGAGGATAAATTTACCGTAGTGCTTGCCGAAGGCGGTTACGGCGTGGGAAAAATGCAGAAAATCTGCGAAGAGGTTTTAAAACGCGATTTACCCGTCACTCTTATCCCGATTTGCGGCAAGAACCAGAAACTTTACGAATACTTTAAAACGCTTAAAAGTAAGGGGAAAACCGATTTCCGCCCGCAGCCTTTCGTCAGCCGAATTTTCGAGATTCTGGCTTCGGCGGACCTGTTTTGCGGCAAAAGCGGCGCGGGCATGATTGCCGAGCCTTGTTTTTTCGGAGTGCCGCAAATTATCACCAAATACGCGACCAAAATCGAGCGTCTTATCGGCAGATACTATATCGACTCGGTAAAAAGCGCGATAAAAATTTTCAATCCCGTAAAAGTTGCGGATAAAATAGAAGAATTCAGTTCTTCGCCTGCTCTTTTGGAACCGTATCGCAACAACGCTCTTAAGCAAAGAAGCAATTACGGGCCCGAAAAAGCCGCAAGACTTACGTTCGAGCTTTTGTGTACGCGCTTTCCTTATCTTAAGGATTGATTATGAAGCGAACGTCGCTTGTGCTTTTCTATGGTAAAAAGGCTTAAAAACGTCGGACTTATCTATAAATCGAAAAGTTTACGGAAATGTGCGACAGCGTTTTTACTTAATAGAAAATTTAACAAAAACAATACTGCCTTCATATACTGTATGGAGGCTTTTTCTTTGCCTTGTCAAGGAGGTATCGCATTATGACGGTAGCGGTGTTTTACGGCGGAAAATCGTGCGAGCATGACGTAAGCATAATTACGGGAGTGCAGACGGCAAAATTGCTGGACGGCTATGACGTTGTTCCCGTATACATAGACCGCGGAGGTAAGTGGAATTACGTAAAGCGTTACGACGACGTTGCCGCTTACCGCAAAGGCTTGATAAAATGCAAAAAAGTCTTTATGAAGCCCGGAGACGATTATCTTTACTTAAACGGCGGCAGGCGTTTCAAAAAAATAGACGTTGCCGTACTTTGCACTCACGGCGCGGGCGGAGAAGACGGGGCTTTGCAGGGCTTTTTACAGCTTTGCGGCGTTGCTTATACGGGCAGCGGCATTGCCGCAAGCGCTATCGGTATGGACAAAATTCTCGCAAAAAAAATGTTCGTGTCGGCGGGGCTTAACGTCGCGGATTATTTCGTGATAAAAAGAAGCGAATATGAAAACACTCTTCCAGGCGTTGTGGAAAGGGCTAAAGAGGCGGGCTATCCGCTTATGATAAAACCTGCCTGTTTAGGGAGCAGTATCGGTATCTGTAAAGCGGCTAACGCAAAGGAACTTATTACTGCGCTTAACGTGGCTTTCGAGTGGGACAACACCGTAATCGCGGAAAAGGCGTTAAGCGATTTTACCGAGCTTAATTGCGCGGTTTTAAAGGACGGGGAAACTCACTTTGTAAGCGAGGCGGAGCAGCCGCTGTCTGAAGACGGATTTTTGTCTTATGCGGATAAGTACGAGCGCGGCGGATTAAAGGGGGCGGGCGGACGGATTTTTCCTGCTGACATCGACGAGGCATTAAAAAAAGAAGTGCAAGAGAGTGCGGTAAAGGCTTTTGACGCTGTGGGCGCGTCGGGCATTGCCCGCGTGGATTTTTTGTACGACGAAAAGGAAAAAGTGCTTTACGTCAACGAGATAAATACTATTCCCGGCTCACTTGCGCTGTATCTTTTCCCTTCGGGACCTGACGGCGGCAAAGATATTTCCGACAAAAAGGAAAAGCTTACGGAAAAAAACAAAAACTCGTTAAACGCGGCAAAATACGGCGAAGGTAACGTTGAGGCGCTTAAACTGCTTATTGCCGCCGCCGTTTACGAGCGCGACGCCCGCGAAAGACTCAGGTATAAATACGAAAGCGCCGTTTTGCATTCAAAAGGCTGAAAATAGGATTTTTTAATAAAAAACAGCGCGATTTAAGGCGTTTGCCGCCCGACAGTCGATTGACTTAAGCCGACGAAAAGTGATATAATCATATATGTAAAACATTTTTTCGGAGGGCTTATGGCTAAAATCAGATATTCGACGCCTATAGTTGAGATGCAGGGCGACGAAATGACGCGCGTACTGTGGGATTGGATTAAAGAAATACTTATTGCTCCCCATGTGGAACTGAATACCGATTATTACGATTTGGGTCTTGAAAACCGCGAAAGGACTGCCGATAAGGTGACTTCGGACGCGGCGGAGGCAATAAAAAAATACCACGTCGGCGTTAAATGCGCCACTATTACGCCCAACGCGCAGAGAGTGGAGGAATACAAGCTTTCCAAAATGTGGCTTTCGCCCAACGGTACCATCAGGGCGGCGCTTGACGGTACGGTTTTCCGCGCGCCCATTCTCGTGGACGGAATTACGCCTTACGTACCAAGCTGGACTAAGCCCATAACCATCGCACGTCACGCTTACGGCGACGTTTACCGCAACAGCGAAATACGCGTTGACGGCAAAGCCACCGCGGAGCTTACGGTAAAATACGCGGACGGCAGGACGGAAACCAAGAAAATAGCGGATTTTCCCTCTTCGGGCGTATTGCAGGGCATACACAATCTCGATTCTTCGATAAGCTCTTTTGCGCGGTCGTGCTTTAACTACGCGCTGTCTACGGGGCAGGATTTGTGGTTTGCGACAAAGGATACCATAAGCAAGATTTACGACCACCGTTTCAAAGACGTGTTTAACGAGATTTTCGAGCAGGAATATAAGGAAAGGTTTGAAAAGGCGGGCATTAAATACGAGTACACGCTTATAGACGATTCGGTTGCGCGTCTTATGCGCAGTCAGGGCGGTTTCATCTGGGCGCTTAAGAACTATGACGGCGACGTCATGAGCGACATGGTGGCAACGGCTTTCGGTTCCTTGGCGATGATGACCAGCGTGCTTGTTTCTCCCGACGGCAATTACGAATTCGAGGCGGCGCACGGCACGGTTACCAGGCATTACTATAAGCACCTTAAGGGCGAGGAAACCAGCACCAACTCCGTAGCAACGATTTTCGCCTGGAGCGGCGCGCTTAAAAAACGCGGCGAGTCGGAAGACAATACGGCACTCATCGATTTCGCGTGCAGATTGGAAAAAGCCACGTTAGATACCATTTCCGCAGGCTTTATGACCAAAGACCTTGCATCCTTGTTCCGTAAAGAAGGTGTAACGGTCGAACCGCAGTCCAGCCGCGGCTTCTTGGAAAAAATAGCCGAAAGACTTTAATTGTAAAATATAATAAAGCCCCTTTTCCAAAAAACGGAGAAGGGGTTTTTGTTATGTGCGTTCGCGCAGGTTTTTGCGTGGACAAATTCCTTTTTTTTGTATTATTCCGAATTTTTTACGCTTGTAAAAAATAGCGGCTTTCGGCAAATCCGATATCATTTAAAAACCCGTTGTTTAAAATTCAACGGGTTTTTTGTATGCCGATTTAGCTTAAAAAATCTCTAAGTTTTAATGCGAGGGAGTAAAACAGCTTAAGCAAGTTTTGATAATTAAAGAAGTTACCTTATTGCTGATGGGTAGTTCATTTGCCTTATGGCGCAAGAAACCTGTTTTACGGGTGTAGTACTTAAGACGTTACGGAAAAGGCGATATCTGTTAACGGGTAAGTTTGCGGTTTACCCTTCAGGGCAAGCGAAAACAATCGGCCGGACATAAAATTTTGATTTGTGTGCAAAGTCATTTCTTTTCACCGCAAAGTGTCGGATTTGACGGATTTTTGTATAACTTTCAAACTCATGTTTTAAATAAAGCGTCGTAAAGCAGGTTTTCGGTTTATTGTTTGCCGGGTTTGTATTGAAAATATTTTATTAGCTTTAATTATTGTTTAATCAATAAATGTTATCAAAAAAATACCTGTTTTTTTATACTCAACGTCCCGAAACGGAAAATCTTATTATTTTTTTGTCTGTTTGTTTTTTTGCCAAAAAAACTGGAAAAAATTGTAAGTAATTTTTTAATAATGACAAAACGCTGTCACCATAAATACTGTATATTATGGGTGTATTAAAAAACACGCGGCTGCGGGCTGGCGACCGACGACGCAAAAAAGGAGTTAAAATGAAAATCTGGATACTTGCCGTTTTCAGACTGAGTGCGGAAACGGAAAAACAAATTTCCGCTCTTGAAGCAAAGATAGAGAATATTGCAATCAATCCTTTCGGCGTGACGGTCAAACAATACCGCCGAGTTCTGGAGCTTTCCGATATGCGCAGACGAATGTGCAACCTTAATATTATGTACAATCTTCTTATCAGCGAACTTAACGAAGAAGAGGTGTTTCTGATTGCCAAGTATGCTTACGGTCTTAGTGCAAACGAGATAGCCGCTTATACGGGGTTAAAGCCCGGGGCTACATACAAACGAATAAACAAGGCGCTTAACAAGGCGGAAAAGATACTTAAGAACGCGGGATACGATTATGAGCGCATGGAAAAGGAATACGGGGAATTTCCTTCCGTAAAATCGGTGCTTGCTATCTTAAAAAGCAAAGCGAGGAAATCGGACGAAAAGAAACTGAAAGAGGCTTAAATAACGTCGATTAATGCAAAACAGTGATAAAAATTTCATGATTAAGCCGCAAATCTAATTTTAAATCCGCCGTAAAATCAAGTCAGAAATCGTTTTTGGTACGGTCGTCGGGAGTTTTCTTCGGCGGCTGGCGGAATAACAGATACATTATTACTATTACGGGCAGACAAAGCGAAACGATTATGATTATTTCGCCCGTCCGGTCAAGCGTAAAATCTCCCGGATCTTTTTCGATTACGGGGGAAGAGTTTTCTTCGCCTTCCGTGGAAGAATTTTCGTTTTCCGTTTCTTCGACTTTTTCTATTACGTTGGGTTTAATGGGGTCGGCCGTAACATAAAGCGAGTATACGTAGCCGCGCTTGGTTTCATTGCCGTCCGTGAACCTTACGTAATACCACTCGTCGCCCAAAGCCGCAACCTGTGACGAGCCTTTCACCGTCCCGTAATAGTAAAGTTTTGTTCCTTCCGTCAGTTCGCTTATGACGTTATCGGAGGCGTGGTCGGGGTGGGAGCGGACGTTAATCTCCTGTCCGTCGTTTTTAAGAGTCAAAGAATTGTTTTCCGCGTATTTGTACTTGGGTTCGTAATCCACCTTGACAACCGTGTCCGATTTTATATATCCCGTCACGTCGAGGTAACTTACGGACAAGTAGCCGTCGGCATTTTCTTCGCCCAAAAGCACGACGAAATAGTCCTTGGGAAGGGTCGTCACCGCAGTATAGCCTTCCGCCGAACCGGAGTACAGAATCGCGCCGTCCGTAAGTATGCCGTAAATAAGCGCGGAGGCATATGCTTTCTTAAAAGGAGCAAAAAGCGAAAAACAGAATATCGATACGGCGGCGACGTAAACTACCGCAAAAAATCTGACAAAAACTTTCATGATTCCATTGTAAGCGTTTAAGTTGAAAACAAAACGACGGATTTAAGCGAAAAAAACGGATTTTTGGAGAAAACATGGACGAAAAAGAGATTATAAAAAAAATCATGCGCTTGGAGCGCCGCGAAAAGGAGCTTAAACGCAACAATCGGATATTCCGTTACAACACGGGCGAAAAAGTTCACCTTAAGCAGTTGGAATTTCATAAGTGCCTTAAGCGTAACCGTTGGGTCTTCGGGGGAAACCGTTCGGGGAAAACCGAGTGCGGTGCGGTGGAAACGGTCTGGCGGGCGCGCGGGATACATCCTTACCGCGAAAACCGCGACGGAGTTTTCGGTTGGGTGGTGTCGCCCACGAGAGAGGTGCAACGCGACGTAGCGCAAAGAAAAATACTTTATTATCTCAATCCCGAGTGGATAGAGGACGTCACAATGGTTTCGGGAAAAAGCGGCAATCCCGAAGGCGGAATTATAGATTACATTTCGGTAAGAAACGTTTTCGGCGGTATAAGCCGCATAGGGTTCAAAAGCTCTGAGATGGGCAGAGAGAAATTCCAGGGCGCCAGCCTGGATTTCGTCTGGTTCGACGAAGAGCCGCCCGAGGACGTTTACGACGAGTGCCGTATGCGCGTGGTGGACAAAAAGGGCGACATTTACGGGACGATGACGCCGCTTAAAGGCATAACTTTTATTTACAGCCGCATTTTTCTCAACGAGCGCAACGACGAAAACGTATGGCACACGTTCATGGAATGGGCGGACAATCCTTATCTCGACCCTAAGGAGATAGAGTCCGTTTCCGCCTCCATGACCGCCGAGGAGCTTGACAGACGCAGGTACGGCAGATTCGTTTCGTCAAAAGGGTTGGTATATCCCGAATTCAACGAAAACGTGCACGTTATTCCCCCTTTTTCCGTCCCCAAAGAGTGGTACGACAACGTTTCCATCGACCCCGGACTCAACAATCCGCTGTCCTGCCATTTTTACGCGACCGACGGCGACGGAACGGTCTACGTGATAGCCGAGCATTACGAGCAGGGCAAAAGCGTGGCTTATCACGCTAAGATGATAAAGGAAATTGCCAAAAGGCTGGATTGGCACGGCGACGGCAAGGGAAGGATAAGCGCTCTTATCGACAGCGCGGCGTCGCAGAGGACGCTTGCCTCATCAAAAAGCGTGGCGGAGCTTTTTTACGACGAGGGAATACTTGTGGATACCCGCGTCAACAAAGACCTTTTCAGCGGGATAAACCGCGTTAAAGAGTACTTAAAACCCGTTTCCGCGCCCGACAGACCGAGGTTGTATATTTTTTCGTCCTGCGTAAACCTTATCCGCGAAATAAAAGGCTACTGGTGGGGAGAGGGCGACGTACCGAAAAAGCGCGACGACCATGCCCTTGACGAATTGCGCTATTTCATAATGTCCCGACCCGAGCCTTACGTCCCGCCCGTCGTCAAAAGCGAAATAGCTTTGGATAAAGAGCGGCTTATCCGTAAGCTGCGAAGGAGCGGAAGGTGAAGCGCGGTAAAGATAAAAATCAGATTGAGGGATTAAGGGAAAAGCTTGTCGCCGCCGTAAGACGCAAGGCGGAGGGTTACGAAACTACCGAAAGCGTGGAGGAGTACGCGCTTATCGACGGTCAGCTTACTCTGGTTAAGCGAAGGGTTACGGTAAAGGAGGTTCCTGCCGACGTCGCGGCGGTGAGATTCATGCTGGAAGAGTGCGCCGCCGAAACGGATTATATGAGCGAACAGCAGCTTAAAGAAGAAAAGCTGCGTCTTATTAAATTACTTAAGGAGGATGAAAATGCAGCTGATTAAAGCAAAAGCCGGCTTAAGGTGCGAAATAGGCTCCTGCCGAAATCGCGCAAAGTTTACAATCAAGCTGGACAGGGTGGGGATAAGAAGCTCGATAAACGTGTGTCCGGATTGTCTTAACGAGCTTTACAGAACTTTGGGGGAAAGCGTTATTCCCAAAAGCATCGAGACCGTAAGGCCCAAAGCCGATGCCGCGGAATAAACTTTTTATAAAGCCCGACCGCTTTTCGGCATAATCTCTACGGAATCGGTCGGCAGAAATCAACGGAGGAAACATGGACAAAAAATTTATTGAGGATATCGTCTCCGACGTGCGCTCCGATTATGAAACCCGCGCCGCCGAGAGACGGCAGTTCGAGTCGCAATGGCAGCTTAACGCTAATTTCGTCATCGGCAACCAGTATTGCAGAATAGGCGTTAAAGGCGACGTGGAGGACTGTGAAAAGGATTATTACTGGCAGGAGCGGGAGGTTTTCAATCACATCGCAACCATTCTGGAAACCCGTCTTGCCAAACTGTCGCGCGTGCGGCCCAAAATGAGCGTTTTGCCCGCGTCCGACGACGACGGCGACGTAAAAACCGCAAAAGCGTCAGGTAAAATACTTGATTCGGCGTACAACAAGCTGGACGTAAACACGCTGGTGGGTAACGCCACCATGTGGTCGGAGCTTACCGGCAGTGTGTTTTACAAGGTTACCTGGGACAATAAAGGCGGCAGAAAAGTGGGCTTAGACGAAAAAAAGAAACCTCTTTACGAGGGCGACGTCAGGATAGACGTTTGTCCGCCGTATGAAATTCTTCCCGATTCGCTTATTTGTCAGTCGGTGGAGGATTGCGTAAGCATAATACACGCAAAAGCGGTCAGCGTGGAGGACGTAAAGCGCATTTGGGGCAAAGACGTCAAGCCCGAGGACACCGACGTGGTGTCGATATCCAACATCGGGGTAATAGGCGGGCTGGGACTTGCCAGCGCCGTCAGCAAAATAGGCCGCGATAAAAAACAGGACCGCGTTATCGTCATCGAGCGTTACACAAGGCCCACGCCTCAAAAGCCGAACGGAGAGCTTGTCATAGTAGCGGGCAAAACGCTGCTGCATTACGGAGAGCTGCCTTATCTCAACGGCACGGACGGGGAAAGGGAACTGCCTTTTGTTCAGCAGAATTCCATTAACCGCGCGGGTTGCTTTTTCGGCACCAGCATGGTGGAGCGCGCAATACCCATTCAGCGCGCGTACAATGCCGTAAAAAACCGCAAACACGAGTTTCTTAACCGCATAGCCGTGGGTGTGCTTGCTGTCGAGGACGGCTCGGTGGATACCGAAAATCTGGAAACCGAGGGGTTAAGCCCGGGTAAAATCCTGGTTTACCGTCAGGGCAGCAACGCTCCGAGGCTGATGAGCCCCGGCTCGGTACCCGCGGATTTTACGGTGGAGGAACAGCGTCTTTTGGACGAATTCGTGGACGTAAGCGGCATAAGCGAAATCATGCGTTCGTCTTCCGTTCCCGCTTCGGTAACCAGCGGCGTAGCCATTCAGATGCTTATCGAGCAGGACGATACGCGTATATCGGTTACCGCCGAAAACATTCGCCGCGCCGTAAAGAAAATAGCGCAGCACATGCTAAGGCTATACCGCCAGTTTGCGCTTACGCCGCGGCTTGCGCGTTTCGTGGGCGATGAGGGCGAAACGGAATTGATTTGCTGGTCGAAAAGCGACATAAGCAGCGACGACATAATTTTCGATACGGACAACGAAATAAACACCACGACGGCGGCAAAGCAGAGCATGATGTTCGACCTTCTGAAGGCGGGACTTTTATACGACGAGGACGGAAAGTTAAGCGACGCCATGCGATATAAAATTCTGGAGGTCTTCGGTTACGGCGGATGGGAGCGCACTCAGAACGTAAGCGCATTGCACGTTTCGCGTGCGGGCAAGGAAAACGCCGCCATAACGAACAAAGAGCCTCAGGCCAGCGAAGTGGACGACCACGAGCTGCACGTAGCCGAGCACGTCAAGTACTTCTTAAGCCATGAGTTCGAAGAACGATGCGTTCGTCGTCCGGAGCTTAAAGAAAGGCTTCTTAATCATATAAGGGAACATAAACGGCTTAAGAATACCGAGAAGTTATTGGAGGGAGAGAAAAACGTATGACGGATAAAAAAACTGTTACGCAGCCCGCGGCTTCAGCCGATACCGATTCCGCTTTGAAAAAGGAGGAAACCGTAAAGGGGGCGGGCGCAAAGCCTGCGCGTTCAACCTTGGATTCGGACCAGAAGGACAAGCGCAAGGTCAAGCGCGAAAACGAAAACAGACTGCTGAAGGCTTATCTGTATATTCAGTCGGCAAAAGACAAACTGGAAAAAACGACTGAATTTCTTAAAAGGGAAAATGCCGTTTTAAGGCGCAAACTCAGCGAACTGCAAGCGGAAAACGCGCGGCTTGCCGCTCCGCCCGATTACGGGGCGATTACGGAAGACGACGCTTTCGTTGAATTCGCGCTTAAAAACGAACGCCTTAAAGAGAAATTCGTTGCGGACTATCTGAAAACGCTTAAGGGGACGGGCGCCGTAAGCGTTCTTTCGGGGTCGGTGGGTTTAAGCCCTCTGACGCCCGCGGCAAAGCCCAAAAGCCTTGCCGAGGCTAAAAAACTGGCAGAAATTTTAATTAAAGGATAACGGAGGAAACAATTATGGTAACATTGACTAATGCGGAAAATGCGCTTAAAACCGTGTATCTCGGTGCGGTGACCGAGCTTCTCAACACCAAAGCCAACCCTCTTTTGGGTAAAATCGAACAGACAAGCGTAGACGTGTGGGGTAAAGAAGTGCGCACCGCGGCGCGCGTGGGTATCAACGGCGGCATTGGCGCCGGCGACGAGGCGGGTAATCTTCCCGGCGCGTACGGCAGCAACTACATTCAGTTTGTGTCCACGCTTAAAAACCTTTACGGACAAATCGAAATATCCGATAAGGCGATAAGAGCAAGCGCGGACGGTCGCGGAGCTTTTACCGACCTTCTCAACAGCGAGCTTGAAAGCCTTCTTGCGGCGTCCAAATTCAATCTCGGACGTATGCTTTACGGCGACGGCTCGGGAAAACTGTGCACGATAAACGCGCTGAGCGGCTCAAGCTATCCCGTTTCGGATACGCGCAACCTCATCGAAGGAATGGTGGTGGACGTTTATACTTCCGCGGGCGCGTTGTCTGCAAGCGGACTGAGGATTTCTTACGTTGACCGCGACAACAGCACGGTAACGTTTGCGTCCGCGCCTTCTACGACCATAGGGGCAAGCAGCGTAATGTATATTCAGGGCAGCAAAGATAAGGAAATTACGGGACTCGGGGCTATATTCGACTCCACTAAGCCGCTTTACGGACTTACCAGAAGCAATTATCCCTTCCTGTCGCCTTATCTTAAGGCTGTGGACGCCGCCATCGACGAGGTGACGATTCAGAAAGCCATCGACAGACTGGAGTATAACGCCAATTCGACGGTGGACTTTATCGCCGTGTCCGCAGACGTAAAATACGCTTATCAGGAATACATGAAGCAGTATAAGCGCAACATCGACGTCATGGAACTTTCGGGCGGCTACAAAACGCTTGCTTACAACGGCATACCTTTCGTTTACGACCGCTTTATAGAGGACGGCGCCATGTATCTTCTCGACACCACGGCGTTCAAACTGCACCAGCTTTGCGACTGGAGATATCTCGAGAACGAGAACGGCAAAATTCTTCGTCAGACGCAGGGTAAACCCACGTATACCGCTACGCTCGTCAAATACTGCGACCTTATTTGCGCGCGTCCCAACGGCCAGGCAAAGCTTACCGGTCTTACGGCGCCACAGGCAAATGAAGCGTAATTCAATCGGATACGGGCGCGTCGTCACGCACGACCTTTACGATATAGCCGACAGGCTGAAAGAAATCGACGAGGACTATTTCGTTTTTTATTCCTATCGGGATAAGCGGTATGAGGTTCATCACAAGGGGCAAAGGGGCGATACGTTCGCTTTGGCGGTCCCGTATGACGAGCTGGACGAACGTACTTTAAGACTGGTGCGCCGTACCCGTGCCGAACGCGCCGAAAAACTTATCGAAGAAATGGAAAAACAAAATCGGGAAGCGGAAAAACGCGCACGCGACAGGGCGGTGGAAAACGCCGCCCTCAATACGGAAAGGATTTTTTCCTCTTTCGTATGAAAAACCTTCCTTAACCCGATTTTTTTAAGGAGGATGATTTATGGATTTAAAAACAGTCGTTTATTACGCGGCTATGTTTTTACAGCTGGAGGATGTTACGGAGGCGCTTGAAAGCGATTCGGAGTATATCGGGGAAACCGCCGACGAAATAGACAGGCTTACGCGCTGCGCCAATCTTGTGCTTTCGGAAACCGCCGCCGATTATATGCCGCTTAAAACGAGGGAAGAAATTTATTGCGAAAACGGCGAAATGCTTTTCACTCAGCTTTCAAAACCCGTAATCGACGTTTTTTCCGTCAGCTCCGCCGCGGGCGTTACCGTTCCTTTCAAGCAGTATTTCGACAGGCTTATTTTGCCTAAAGAGGGAAGCTATACCGTCGAATACGGTTACGCTCCCGAGAAACTTGCGCTTGACGACCCTCTTCCTTATACCGAAAGAGTGTCTGCGCGCGTCATAGCTTACGGCACGGCGTGTGAGTACTGCATTATTTCGGGCATGACGGACGAAGCGGTTTTGTGGGATAAGCGCTATAAGGACGCATTGCATCTTGCGGCAATTCAGAAAAGCGAAAAGCGCGTGGCAAAAAGGCGGTGGCTCTGATGCGCGACAATTACATAGCATTCGCAGGCGCAGCCAAGTCCCGCCTTGTCATACCCGATTTTTCGTCCGGTGTGGATTTTTTCTCGGATGAAAGCGTAACCGCCGTTAACAGGGCGAAAGACTGTTACAATTTCTGTTTTTCGGACGGCGCGCTTAAAGAGGGATACGGACTTGTCGATTACGAAAGATTCAAGGGTATCAGGCCGTCATACGTATGGCTGTATAAGCGTTACGACGTCGAAAAAGAAATGCAGGACGACAGATTCGTGATAGTATCTGAAGAAGGCGAACTGTATTCCTGTACGGCTAACGGCAGTGAGCCGGCAGTAAAATTTACCGGAATTACTTTTACTTCGCCGCCATCGTTTGTAAATTACAGGCTTTACGGTACGGACGTGGTGCTTATTTGTTCGGCCAGGGAGGGAATGTACGTTTACGACGGAGAAAATACTCCTTACCACGTTGACAACGCTCCCAACATTACATCCATGGCCCTTCATTACGAGCGTCTGTTCGTTACGGTCGACGGCGAAAAAAACGCAGTATGGTTTTCGGACGACCTTGACCCCACAAACTGGGACTCGTCGCTTGCGGGCGGCGGCTTTATCCAGATGATCGACGAAAGAGGCGCCTTAAACAGGGTAATAAGCTACCTTAACTACGTTTACGTATTCCGCGATTACGGAATTTCACGCATTACCGCTTTCGGGGCGCAAACGGATTTTTCAGTAAGCAATCTTTTCGTTTCCAGCGGAAAGATTTATCCCGGGTCGGTCGCTTTATGCGGTGACTCCGTCATTTTTCTTGCGGCGGACGGGCTTTATATGTTTGACGGAGTTTCCACCAAAAAAATACTTAAAGGACTGGACACTATTATAGAAAGCGGAGAAAATGCGTGCGCGTTTTATGCCGAAGGCAAATATTATCTTTCCTTCAGGCGTAAAAAAGACGAGGATACGGTGGGCTGCGAAGATAGCAGTTACCTCAATAACGCGTTGCTTGTGCTTGATATTAACGGCGGTGACTACTCGATGGCGCGAGGGCTTGACATCACTTGTTTCTGCCACACCGCCGACGGCAGCATTATAGCCGTCACAAGCAACTGCGATGTGGGAACGATTGAAAAATGCGGCAGGTTTTTCGGCCGTTATCTTAAGAAGAAATGGCGTGTCCCGAAAACAGATTTGGGAGACGACAAAACTAAATTCGTAAGAAAAATCTGCCTTACAATCAATGGAAACGTATCAATAGTTTTGCGCTCCGATACGCGCGAAAAGGAAGTTTCTTTCAGAGGATTTAATGAAGTAAAGAAGAAACGCGTATCGTTCAGCGGGCGAAGAATCGGATTTGACATCGTTTCAACGGACGATTCGGTTTATGTGTCGCGTCCGTCGCTGATAATCACGAAAAGCGGTAACTGACGGGAGGAACAAAAAATGGATTACGGCAAAATTGCATATTTAAAAGTCGACGAGCTGGAAAACAGAATTGCCGTGTCGACGAAATCAAACCGCGTATTGTGCGGAAGTTATACGGTTAACCCCATTTTCGATTTTAGAAGAGGCGACTGTTTTATTTCCGAGCTTCGCGCAAAAGGAGGCGTGACTGTTTTTGTCCGTGCCTTTGTTCGCGCCGACGAATCCTTGTCCGACGCCGAATTAAGCGTGAAAATCAACGGACTTAAAGCCGGCTCCGTCAGATTTTCCGCCGCGGAAGGAGAAGTAAGCGACTGTTTCGTAATGTGCGCCGCAATGATAGACGGCACGGCGGTTTTGTCGGTAGGAGCCGATAAACAAAACTGCACGCTGGTTTCCTGTCAGATAGTGGTAAACGGCGCCGACGCTGATTTGGCGAGAACGGGCGGCGACGCAGCGGCGGATAAATGCGGCGACTTGTGGGCGCTTGTGTTTTCACGGGACGACAACGTTTATGCCTGCTTGTTTACCGAGCCCGATTTTTCGGCGGCTAACCCTGTTTACATCGCTACGGGAAGCCGCTGCGACGTCACCGCGACGCAAGACGGTTTTGCCGTAGCTTATGTCGACGTTGCGGGAAATACTTTCGTGGTGTTTACCGATACCTCGCTTAACGTAACAAGCAGATTGTTCGTAAACTGCGGGGCGGAGGCTGTTGCCATTGCCCGTTACAGGGACGGCTTTGCCTTGTCGGAGTTGGTTGAAGGTAAAGCGCAGTGCCGTTACGTGACTAAAAACAGCTGTTCTCAGCCGTTTCAGGTGGACGTGGGAGAAAAAGTCGAGAGCATAAGCTTTGTGAAAAACGCTTTGCCTCCCGTACTTGTCATAAGCACTGAGGAGCGTAATCTCATAAAAAGCTGCGAAACGGAATACGGCGGCAGCGACAAAATAAACGTTTCAGCAGACGTGGTTTATACTGCAGTTACGGTATAAGGAGAGAAAAAATGAAAGAACTTAAGCAAAAAATTTCGCTGAGAAACACTTTTACCGTTGCGGGATCTGACATAATCCGCGTTTCGCACAATACCGTCGTAGACCTTGCGTCGGCGTTAAACGCGTGGATAGAATACGCCCGTTACATCGCTGTGGGTACGGGCACCGCGGCGGACGGTACAAGATTGGGGAATTATCTGTGTCAAAAGCGAACTCAGCTTGACGAGTATAATTCGGATCCGTCCAAAGGCGAACTTTTCGCGGCATATTCCATAAGGCTTACGGATAAAGACGTGGCGGCAGGTACCATAATTTCCGAAGCGGGTCTTACGCCGTTTGAAAACGGATGGCCGCTTGCCAATTACTCCTATTTCGGAGGAGTGACAAAGCGGGAGGGCGAAGACATCGTGATAAGGGCTGAAGTGAGGTTTGAATTTATTTCGGACAAGGTTCGTTTAGTAAGCGGAAACAACCTGCTTGCGGAAATCTTTTTGGGAATAAATTCTTTTTCGGGACACAAATACGAAATGGCTCACGGAACCAATTATCACAAAACGGCCGTCATGCCGCGTTCGGCAGGCGATTTTACCGAACAATACGATACCGGAGCAAGATCTGCGGACAATAAACTGATTATGAATGGGCGTTTCACTTCTTCGCCTTACGAATTAGTGATTATGATGGACGATAAGCCCGTTTTGCGCGGATTTTTTACAGAGTCTGCGCACGTGGAATCTTTAAGCGGATGGATAAGAACAAATTCAAGTGTGGAAATCAAGAACCGTCATGTGCTTGACGTCTATAACGTTAAACATCAGAGCCAGGCGATTTCAGACGTGTATTGCACTCCTTACGTAAGCAGGGTCACCAAAGATTGTCCTCAGCTGTTTCCTTATAAGTTGCCTAAAAACTCGGCTTTAGTTACCGAGCCTTCAGGCGCTTTTACGGCTGTTACGGACGACAAGGAGATAAACGTTTATACGTTTGCCGATAATCAAGCCCGATTCGTTTACAAAATCCGGGGAACTTATCCTGCGGTAGACGTGTGTTCGGACGGCAGCGTTTTTACGGGCGGCGACTGTCTTATTGCTTACTTTAAAAACGGAGAGGCAATCACCAAAAAAGAATTTCCCGAGTATTCTTCCGTCAGTAGAGTTTTAGCCGTTACAGAAGGCGGAATATATCAAATCGCGGTGCTTGCGGAAAATACGTTTTATCTTCTCGATTATTCCGAAGGGACTTTAAGCGTAAGGGAGTCTATTGCAAACGTGCCTGACGATTTTATGATGGTTAAACATGACGTCAGGTTCATCGATTACTGGACCGAAACAAACGCTTTGTATAAATCCGCAGGCATAGGCGGCAATAATGCCAACAATGAAACACGACTCAAGTACTTTTGCGAACATGTCAACCTTCAAGTTCTTGAGGTTAAGGAAAGATGGATGTTACTTAAACTTCTTTCTTCCGGAAGGCGGGCTTTATGCAATCGAGAAGATACCTTGATTATGTATCTTGAAGAGGGTGACGAAATTGTCTTCTGCGGAGAATTAGTGTTCATTTTTTCGGGCGGGCAGGTTAGAAAGGTTGTCAAATGGGGAACCTCTGTCCTTGCTGTTAAGGAAATACCGTTCGACGGGCAGGCGGCTAAGCCCAAATCGACAGCCTTTCTCGGCGGGTATCTGCTTTTTCTTTACGAAGACGGTACGGTCAAAACGTTTTATCCCGTGGAATACGGTAAAGTATTGTTTTGCCCATACGCTAACTTGACGGGCAGTATCACTTTCGACGCGGTTGTTGCGGACGACCCTATGACAGGCGGAAATGCCGTGGACGTAAAGTTTACGATTGATTACGGAGGTAACTCACAGTGAGATTTTCTGATTCTTCGGTCATACTGGGTAAAGGCAGGTTAAGCAGCGCAAGAAGGGAAGATAACGGCGATACCGGATTTATATTGGATACGGGCGGCGCGCTGGTGTATAAAAAAATACCGGCGGGATCCCGTCAGCCGCTTTTTTCCGGAGCGCAGATTATCAGCTACGCCGACGACTGCTTTAAACTGACCCAAGGCAGGCTTGAACGCCGCGGAGGTTTTACCTATGTGCCCGATTGACGTAAAGCGCCTTAAATCATTGGTGGCGCGAAACAGACGAAGGTGCTATTATTACGCACAAAATTTAAAAGGAGAGAAAGACAATGAATATTTCAACATATATCCGCGGTCTTGTGAAAAAAACAAGCGGGGAAGCGAATGACGATACGGATTACGCGGATATTCTGGATAAAATAAACGAGATAAATTCCGCGAATAAGCTTCCCGAAAAGCCCGATTTGGGCGACGGGATAACTTATGACCGTATAGAATATGACGCCCCCACCGACGAGGAGATAGAAAAAAACGCTCAGAATTCTCTGAAGGAGTATCAGCAATCCGGTATTTCGTCCATCGAAAACGAAATTGCCGCTTTGCTCGAAAAATACACTTCGGATAAAACCGTCAATACTCAGGCTTACGAAAACACGCTTAAAAGCCTTAACGAAGCTTACGAAAGCGCTATCGAGGCGGCAAACAACGACGCGATTAAGCGCGGATTGGCGCGTTCTTCCATTGCGCTTAACACAAACGCCGCCATAAACAGCGAAAAAGCCGAAAAGGCCGCCGCGGCGTCAGCGGAATACAACCGCCTCGACGCGGACCTCACAAGCAAAATCAACGGTCTGGAAGTCGAGCGTCAAAAAGCCATGGACGAATTCAATATTTCATACACGGCAAAACTTACCGAGGAGATAAACAAGCTTAAGGAACAGCGCGAAGAACTGAAAAACGAGGCGATAAAATACAATAATTCGCTTGCCGAAAAAGAAGAAAGCGAGCGTATCGAGCGCGAAAAGGCGGAGTCCGACCTCTATTCGGAAGCGCTTTCCCAGGCTAAAGCCGAACGCGACCTTAAGGACAATCCCGGCGTGGCGGAGCAGGAAGCGAGATATCAGCAGATTTACGGTATCTTAAGGGATAAACTGCTTACCATGAGCGCACAGGAAGCGCAGAACGAAATAAGAAACAACAGCATTTATCGAACTTATCTTTCCGACGCGTACTTTTACAAGCTTTACGACGAGTTCGGCAGATAATATTTCTTTCATCAGGGGCGGGCGGCGGGAATAAAAATCGGGAGGATAAAGAATGGAAGGAATTATAAACTCTGTAAGTAAGCTGTTCGGGACATACGGATTCAGGTCCGCGACTATCGTGATTGCAACGGTGGTAATAGTCAATCTGATCAAAAAGCCCATTGTAAAAAAGGCGGAGCGTCTTGCTGCCGACTGCGGGCTGGACAAATCGATCGTGACCAAATACATAACCGTTCTGCCCGTTGGCGTAGCGTTCGTGCTGGAACTTTTAACCGAACTTGTTTTGAACAAATTCGCGGTTTTCAACATTGATTACGCCGCAGTGGCGACGTCCGCAGTTCTTTACGGCGGGCTTGCGATAGCCACTTACGAAAGCGTAAAAAAGCAACTCGAAGCTTATGCGGCCAAGCACAATTCAACCGCTTCCGCTGTCGAAAAAAAGGAAAAGGAATCTGACCCCGCGGAGGACGGGTCCGCAGAAACGGATTCCGCTTCGCCCGAGAAAAATTCCGATTCTTCCGTCACTTTTTCGGCAAACGGACCTATGGACCTGTAAAAGCGGATAAACGGCGCTTACAAAAAAAAGCTCTTACCCCGTATCTTATTTCGGGGTAGGGGCTTTTTTCGGTTTGTCTTAAAATCATCTGCTGTTTTCCGTTTTTTAATCGTCCGAGTTTTTTGACGTTTTGTGACTATAATTATTCCGTTTTTATTTGCGGTTAAAAAACTTTATTCGCACACTTCAAACATTTTTTTAAGGCGCAGCGCGGATTCCTTATGCGTTCTTTCCGTGCGCGACGTGCGGGGCGGAAAAGCGGGATTTTCCTTTTTTTCGTTTTCCTTTAAACTGCTTTCGGCAGATTCAATTACCTTGTTTTCTTTTTCCTGCGCGGAATCCGTTTGACTTTTTGAAACTTCGTTGCCGAAATCTTGTTGAAAGAATTTCTTTTTAAGCGCGTCGGGCGTTATTCTGTGTTTCAGTGAGGTGTCGCGGCGTATAAACGCGGCGGACGTGCGTTTGGTTATTTTTACTGCATTCAGGTTTTCTCCGATGTTTTCCGCATCGACCGTTTTTGTTTTTTCCGCATTAGTTTCCGTCTTGTCGGGTGGCCTAAAAGCCTTTGCGTTTACGGATTCAAATGCATTTTCGCGGCGCGGCTTTGTAGTTTCGTCGGAGTAAGTGTTTTTTAAATCATCCCGTTTGTCGGTTACGTTAAAGCCGTGTCCGATTGCGTCGTCGGTTTTTTCCTGCGAGCGGTTCGAAAATTCCTCGCTCGTAAAAGTTTCCTGTTCTTCGGCGTAGTCTGTGCTTTTAGTTTTATCTTCGCTTGTTCCGTCAAAAGTTTGTACCGCGGTTAAGTCATCGGCTGTTTGTGTATTGGACGTCTTTTCTTCGGAAGGGCGGACGTAATTGCTTTTGCTTAAAACTGTCTTAAGGTCGGAAAAATCTTCGTTTTCTTCGCCCTTGTATATGTCCGCGGCAAAATCCTTGATTGTACGGTACCTGTCCTTTGCGAAAACAGCCAAAGCCTTCATAAGCGCTTTTTCGCGGAAAGAATCGATTTTTACGTTTAACTGCGACGGAGGGATTATCGTGTCGTCGTACATTCTTTGTATGCTTTCGGGCGGAAGCTGTCCCGTTATGCAGTAGTATATCGTCACGCCCAGCGCGTAAATATCCGTCCACGGACCTTGCTCGCCGTGAAGACGGTACTGTTCCTCGGGCGCGAACCCCTGTTTCAGAACTATCGATACGGATTGACCGCCTATGTTGGCGGCTTTGGACGCGCCGAAGTCAATGAGTTTCACTTCGTTGTTTTTGGTAATCAGAATGTTGTCGGGGGAGATGTCGCGATGTATAAGCCCCGTGGCGTGCACTTCTCCCAGCGACAGAATAACGGGTTTAAGTATGGCGAGAGTGGCGTCTATGTCAAGTTTTCCTTTGCGCCTTACGTATTTTTTAAGCGAGATGCCGTCAAGATACTCCATGACGATATAGGCGGTATTGTTGGCCGAAAAAAAGTCGTAAACGCTTACTATTCCCGCCAGATTGTTGATGGAGGAGAGGTTTTTTGCTTCGTCTATGAAACGCTTTAATCCTCGGTTGGAGGCGGCGTAATTCTGTTTCGCGTTGATGATTATGCGGTTGGACCTGGGGTCACGCGATACGTATCCGCTGGGATAGTACTCCTTTATCGCCACTTTGATTCCGCGCACGACGTCCCACGCCGCATAAGTTATCCCGAATCCGCCTTCGCCTATCGCTTTGTCTATAAGATAACGTTTCTGCAGCATCGAACGCTTCCCGAGCTGATGCGGAAGATTAGGCTCGTCGTCCGCTTTCTTTTTGCAAGCCTTGCAAACGCGGCGCTCGTCAAGGTCGCCGAAACAGTAAAGACATATATTTCGATTGTTCCTTATTTTTGGCATGTTTTCACCGTCAGTCAATCGAGTTTTTCGTCGCCGTCATTTTTGGGCGCGTCAGTACAGGACGAAGCGGTTGCTTCTTCACTTTCCGTTTCGGCGTTTTTTGAAACAGGTGCCGAATCGTCAGGCGTAAGTCTGTTTTCTTCTTTGTCGGCTGAGTCGCCGGCATCGTTTTTGGCGTTTTCGGTATCTGAAGCCGCGTCTTCAGAGTTTGCGTTTTGTACTTCGGTTTCCTCGTCGCCGTCGTTTTGTATAAGGTTTCCGATTAAGCCTTCGTTGTTCTCTGTTTCGGTTAAGTCTTTCCGTTTGGCTTCATCAAGCGGCTCAGTATCGGTAAAACGCAATAATACCGCCGAATAATTGTCGTTGCTCTTGGGCGCGCGGCTTAAAACAAGCCCGACAAGACAGTCAAGCGCGCTTTGGGTGTCCGCGCAGGTTGACAAAACCTTTTCCATGTCGCGTTCGTATACGTATTCCCAGAATCCGTCCGTACAAACGATTAAGGAGTCTTCCGCGCTGCAATCGCGGTAAATTTTGAAATCGGGCTGAATGAAGTAATCCGACCCCAAAACGCGCGTAAGCTTGTTCTGGTCTTTATGCGTGCGGATTGCGGAATATTCGATTTCTCCGCGTTCGGCGGCAAGCCGCGCCAGGGAGTGGTCTTTTGAATAAAATTCAAGCGAGTTGGATTTAAAGAAATAAATGCGCGTGTCGCCCGCATGCGCCGCAATAAGATTTTTTCCGTCGGTAATCGCTACCGACAGGGTGGTGCAGCCGTTGCGCATTTCAGCCAGCTCGTTTTTTCTTTTATGAATGGCGTTGTGGGCGTGTTTGAAAAGCCTGTTCATAGTCGAACCCGAGAAAAATTCCTCTTCTTTTCTCACGGCTTTTATAAATCCGCGCAATACGCTTTTTACCGCAGTTTCGCCCGCGATTTCGCTGCCTTCGTATGCGCCAAGTCCGTCCGCAACCGCAACGCAGACAAAGTTGTCTTCTATCGCGAAGTCGGCATAGTCCTGATTATGCGGTCTTCCGCCTTTATCGGTTATTTTTGCGATGTTGAAATACACGTTTTACCCCTGTGGATTACTTTCTTATAAGACTATTATATATTATCGCATTAAAATTATCAAGTGTTTGAGTTTTTTTAAAATCAACGCTCGGTCGGAAGCGTATTTTTTATTTATATCGGATTTTACCTGCTCTTCGCATGCGCTGTCGAAATTAAAATTACGCAGGGGAAAGGAGTACTGTAAAAAATTCAGCGCAGTCGGTTTTTAAGATTTTTTTTATGATTGGATAAGGCATAAAATTTAAAAGTTAATCTACCTTTTGACGTCGCGGCAATTTTATAGGATTTGTTTGAGAGGTAATTGTGCGTTAAAAACGGCAAAAAAAGAGGAGGGCACATAATTTAAAGCCTGCAGGAAATAATTTCTTGCAAAATTTGTCGAAATAAAGTGTTTTATATTTGACAGAATTGTGTAAATAGTGTTAAAATACATTCACAATCGAATTTCGTATGCGCCGATATAATATGAAGTACAGGGTTTCGTAGTTTCTACCAAACAGCCGGATGTTTGACTATCGGCGGCATTTTTCTTTTTTTTGCCGAGTGCAAAAGAGGGGAAAGTTGCCGTTTCCATAGGTCACGGAACCTTATGCCGAATTATGTATCGCCGCTTTATACGGCGTTTTTTTGTTTAGGATACAATCGGACAAGCTGTCCGCGGTATTAAAAACATTTAGGAGAGGTTTTTTATGAGTGAAGAAACGAACAACAACGTTCAGCCCGAAGTTCAGACTCAAGAACCTGAACAGCCGCCCGTAAAGGAAAAGAAGACTTTCGGGAAAAAGCTGGACAACTATTTCGGCATCAGCAAGGCGGGCAGCTCCATCGGTACCGAAATCGTCGCGGGTATTGTTACCTTCCTTGCGATGGCTTACATACTCGTTGTTAACCCCAATGCTATTTTAAGCAGCAACGCCGCTGCGACCGAATGGTCTTCGGTGTTCCTTGCAACCGCTTTTGGCGCGGTCATAGGCACCGTTTTAATGGCTTTTGTGGCAAAGATGCCCCTTGCACAGGCTTCTGGTATGGGACTTAACTATACCGTGGGCGCGATTTTGGGCGGCTCGCTCGGATTTGCGGTTTCTTACGGCAACGTTATGCTGCTTGTCCTCATCAGCGGTATTTTGTTCCTGCTTCTGTCCGTTATCAAGGTAGGCGGCGTATCCGTTCGCGAAAAGATTTTTGACGGAATTCCCGAATGTGTCCGCGGCGCCATTGCCGTCGGTATCGGTCTGTTCATCGCATTCATCGGCATGCAGAACGCCGGACTTATCGTTTCCACATATGTTCCCATTACCGGCGAGGGCGGAGTATTCCTGTTCGGTATCCCCGGCACGCTTGTCGACCTTGTCGCTTTCAATGCATACGGCGCGGGCGCTTATGCGGCTGCAGGTGCGGTGGTTTGCCTTATCGGCCTTATCGCCATTGCCGTGCTTGAGCATTTCAGAGTAAAAGGCGCCGTAATCTTCGGCGTTATCATCGCAACACTCGTAGGTATACCTCTCGGCGTGACCAAATGGTCCGATTATACCTGGAAGTTCTGGGAATATTTTGAAAAGTTCTTCAGCTTCAACTCGGCGGAAGGCGGCATTTTCTTCTCCGCATTCACCGAGGGCTTTACTTGGGAAGCGGGCGCTAAGGCTATTATGCCTGCCATCATGACCGTCATCACCTTCTGCATGATCGATATGTTCGATACCATGGGTACGGTTGTCGGTTGCTGCGTTCCCGTCGGTCTTGCCGATGAAAAGGGTAAGCCTTTCCACTACGACGGAATTATGATTTCCGACTCCGTTGCGACCTGCACGGGCGCAATGCTCGGTACTTCCACCGTTACCACGTTCGTTGAGTCCGGCTCCGGCATTGCCGCAGGCGGCAGAACGGGTCTTACCGCGCTTACCACGGCCGTTATCTTCCTGCTTTCCATCTTCCTTTTGCCCGTGTTTGCGTCTATCCCCGGCGCGGCTGCGTCTTCGGCTCTTCTTTATGTCGGTTGCCTTATGCTTAAGGGCATCAAAAACGTCAAGATAGATACCGTTAAAAACGCTGTTCCCGCGTTCCTTACCATCGCCATGATGCCCCTTGCTTACTCCATCACCGACGGCATCGGCTTCGGTATTCTTTCTTACGTAATCATCGACCTTATCATTTATATCGTCGACGCTATCAAGTATGCGGTAAACAAGAAGAAAGGCGCTGAAAAGCCCGTTTGGGATTTGCACGTCGTTACCATTATCGTGGCAGTGCTCTTCCTTGTTTACTTCTTCGTGCCCACCACGTTTTAATTTCGCTTAATCTTTTCAGATTAAATATCGGCTTAAGGAGCTTGGCAGTAAATGCGCGGGCTCCTTTTGCTTTGTTCTGAATGCAGAGTAGCCGCTGATTTTATGTAATCGTTTAATAAATCAAAGCACCGATATCAAAACAAAGCACGGAAACTAAAGCGAAGTAGGGGCATCGGCTTAAAACACGTATAGAGTAGCCGCTGATTTTATGTAGTGGTTAATAAATCAAAGCACCGATATCAAATCAAAGCACGGAAACTAAAGCGAAGTATGGGCATCAGCTTAAAACACGTATAGAGTAGCCGCTGATTCTATGTAATGGTTAATAAATTATAGCAACTATATCAAACCAATGACACCGATATAAAATTACGTAAACTAAAGCGAAGTAGGGGCATCAGCTTAAAACACGTATATCGACTTAAAGCAAAAAAGCGCACCGCAAAGAGCGACGCGCTTTTATTATTTTTTTTACTTTTATGCGTTTAATTAATGCAGGTGCAATTATTAATTTTATCCTTAAGCGTTGTGTTTAAGGTAAAGCTTATAAGGCTTATCTGTAAAGATTCTGTTCGCGGTCGGGGCCGACGCCTACCATTTTTACGGGACAGCCCGATTCTTTTTCTATGCACTCGATGTACGCTTTTGCGGCGGCGGGCAATTCGTCAAAGGATTTTGCGCCCGTTATGTCTTCTTTCCAACCGTCAAGCTCGACATAAACGGGTTTGCAGCCTTCAAGCTCCGAAATATCGGTGGGGAAGTCGTATATTCTTTGACCGTCTTTTTCGTAAGCCACGCACACTTTAAGTTTTTCGATGCCTGTAAGCGTATCCAATTTGTTAATTGCAAGCGCCGTAAGTCCGTTTACGCGCACCGCAAATTTCAGGATAAGAATATCCAGCCAGCCGCAACGGCGCGGTCTTCCCGTGGTGGTGCCGAATTCCGCACCGACTGTCCTTATCCGCTCGCCCGTTTCGTCGTCAAGCTCGGTGGGGAAGGGACCTTTGCCCACCCTGGTGGTGTAGGCTTTTCCCACGCCCAATACGTCCTTGATAAGGGTAGGTCCTATGCCCGCGCCCACGCAGAAGCCGCCCGCCGTGGGATGAGAACTTGTAACGTAAGGATAAGTGCCCACGTCAAGGTCCAAAAGCGCACCCTGAGCCCCTTCGAATAAAACGTATTTGTCCGCTTTAATCGCCTCGTAAACAAGCACCGACGTGTCGCATACGAAGGGCGCAAGTTGTTTTGCGTATTCGCAGTACTCATTATATACGGCGTCGAAGTCAAGCGGAGCTCCGCCGTAAACCGCAGTTATTATTTTGTTTTTAACCTCGAGATTGAATTTAAGCTTTTCGCGGAAAACCTCGGGGTTAATGAAATCGCACATACGGATTCCCGTGCGTTCCGCCTTATCCATGTAGCAGGGCCCGATTCCGTTTTTGGTGGTTCCGATGTCGCCCTTGCCGCGTTTAAGCTCGCTGAGTTTGTCGATTTCCACATGATAGGGAAGAATGATGTGCGCGCGCGCGTCTATTTTAAGGTTGGCAAGCGAAATGCCTCTTTCCGTCAGGTTCTCCATTTCTTTAAGGATTACTCCGGGGGAAATAACGGTGCCGTTGCCTATCACGCATACCGTGTCGGGGTAAAGTATTCCGCTGGGTATAAGGTGAAGCTTGTATGTAACGTCGCCCACCACCACGGTGTGCCCCGCGTTGCTGCCGCCCTGAGCCCTTACCACCATATCCGCCTTGCTTGCAAGAATGTCAATGGTCTTTCCTTTGCCTTCGTCGCCCCACTGGGCGCCCACCAATGCGATTGCCGACATTAATAATTCCTCCGGAAAACGTTTTACGTCTAATTATAACCTTTTATTGCTCAGATGTCAAAGATAATCGTCTTTACCGCCCAACAATTTAAAAAATTCGCCCGAAATCAGGCGGAAAAACAAAACGTTTTAAGTCTGGTGTTTTAAAGATAAATAACTTTATCGGTTTTTGTCAAAGGGGAGCGGTTTAATCATACATAATCATTATTTGGCGGTAAAAAGTTTATGCGACCTCGAATTTAAAACAAACCGTATAAAAACGCCCTGTTTTTTTCTTTTATTGCAAAATTCAGCCTGAAAGACGCCAAGCCGATATGTCGGTCTATAAAAACACAACGCCGAACCCGAAAAATAAACAGGGTACGCCTTCACAGCTTTAGCGCATAAATATGCCGCCGTTAATCAATCTTGAATTATTATATAATCGGTCACGTTCGGTTTTATCGCAAAACATAGAAAAACACCTATTGCCGTCCAACCGATGTGGCTGAGGTTGCAATAGGTGTATGACATGGTGCGGAAGATGGGATTCGAACCCACACGAGAATTAACCACTGGCGTCTGAGACCAGCGCGTCTGCCAGTTCCGCCACCTCCGCAAAAGCTATTACAGTTTACTAAATTTGCGTGCGTTTGTCAATTATTTTGGCGGTGCGCGTGTAATTTTTATTCGGTTAATCGTTATGCGTGATTTATCCGTGTTTTCGCATGGCGCAGGCGTCTTTCGGTAAACGCAACCGTGACTGCAAATAAAAAACGTCAGTCCTGAAAATCAAGCCGTTGGTCCTTAAACTTCGCAATAGACGGGGCGGGAGCAAGCGTCAAGTGCGTTTCAGCGGGGCGTCTTTCTTATATCCGACGGTGCGTAACCCGTGAGAGAAAGGAAAACGCGGTTAAAGGACCTTAAACTCTGAAAGCCGCTGTTCATGGCTATGTCGGACAGCGTGTCGTCGGTGGAGCTTATAAGGCTTTTTGCGCGGTCGCAGCGGTACTGATTTACCAGCGTTTTGAAATTTATGCCGAAAGTTTTACCGAATATGCGCGATATATATCTGAAGTCATACCCCAGCGCATCTGCCATTTTATATAAACTTATGTCAGAGGCGTAATTTTTCTCTACATAGTCCAGAATGTCGAAAATAAGCTTGTTGCACAGCGGTTTTTCCACGAATTGCGTGGAATTAATGTACTCGGCAAATACGGCGTAAAGGCAGGCTTTTATCGTAAAAACAGGAGGCTTGTTTATCTCAATCGCTTCCGAATCCGAATTTTCCGCGAGTGCGGCGTCAAAGCCGTTAAGCATATTTTTTATAAAGAAGGATTTTGTTTCTTCCGACGGCGTCAATAGTGCGTTTACCGCTTCTTTTCCCGAAACGAAACGGTTAAACGAGTCCGCAAATCCGCCCGAAAAAACCACAACGTAAGCCAAGGAATGCCCTTGCGATTCGTATGAGTGCAGTTGGTAAGGGGTAAGCAAAAGAACATCGCCGCGCGTAAGCGTATATTCCTTGTCGCCCGCCGTCGCCTTTATTTTTCCCGACAAGTTGAAACACAGCTCGAACCCGCGGTGGAGGTGGGTGTACCATTTTATGTCGCGGTAAACAAAAGCGTTAAAAATTTCCCCGCCGATGGAATTGTGCACCTGATGGAAAAACATAACCTCTCTCCGTTAGGTAAAATTATGGCTATAAGTTTACAACATTTTTCTTGCATTGTAAAGTATACGGACGTATAATTTGATTGTAGCGTGACCTATGCAGGAGAAAATTCGTCCATATCATGAGTAAAGTGTTTTCCATAGAGGAGTTTTCCACATTCGACGGACCGGGCATAAGAATGACGGTTTTTCTTAAAGGCTGTCCGCTTGATTGCGTGTGGTGCCATAATCCCGAGGGGAAATCCCCCGATACCGAATACGTCCGCAGTCCCAACGGGTGTCTTGGTTGCGGCGCTTGCGAGCGTGCGGGGATAAAGACCTCAGACGGAGTAAAGCTTACCGCCGACAGCGTAAACGCGTGCCCGAGAAACCTTGTGCGAAAATGCGGGATTGACTATTCGCCCGCGGATTTGGCGGAAAAAATATTGAAGAATGCCGCCGTTCTTAACCTTAACGGAGGGGGAGTTACTTTTTCGGGAGGAGAGCCGCTTTTCGACACGGATTTTCTTTGCGAGTGCATAAAACTTTTGAAAAACAAGGTGCACGTTGCCGTTCAGACAAGCGGATACGCGCCCGAAAAAAACTTTCAAAGGGTGCTTGAGCTGGCCGATTACTTTTTGTACGACCTTAAAATAATCGACCCGAAGCTCCACAAAAAGTACTGCGGCGCGTTTAACACGCTGATTCTGAAAAATTACAGGACTCTTGCTAACAGCAAAGTGCCGTTCGTGACAAGAGTACCGCTTATACCGTCGGTTACGGATACGGAGGAAAATCTGACCGCGATTGCCTCTTTTATAAAGGAAAACAACGTAAATTACGTCGAAACTTTGCCCTACAACAAGTTTGCGGGCAGTAAATACGCGCTGGTGCTGAAAAAATACAGCCCGTGCTTTGACGAAAGCAAGCCCGTAAACACGGGGGAAAACATTTTTGCGCGCATGGGTGTCACCGCGCGGAAAATGTAAAGGTAACGTTGCGAAAAAAGTTTTTGACCCTGCTTTATCGCATGGGCGGTAAAAAAAAGTTACGTCTTTTAAAAGGAAATCATGCCGCAATAAAAATCGCAGGCTAAAAAGATAAAAAATGCAGTAGCCGTAAAAACGCGGCAGGCTACGGCAATGAATCAAGCGTTATCGGCGTCGGCAAAAAATCCGACGTCAAACGGAAAAGGGAGTGGCGAATATGACGGAAAAAGTAAAGGAAAGACTGGAATTTCTGCTTGACTGCGGCTACAGAAAAAACCGCGCCGACGGAGGAAAAAATCTTACAAGCGCATTAAGCGGACTTCACCCCGCGATGCGCAACGCTCAACTGTTTAAAGCGGCGGTTGACGCCGAAAAACCCGTGCTGTACAAAGAAGACCTGTTCGGTTTTAACCGATTTAACCGACTTTTGCCCGTTGACGACTCTGTCAATAAGCCTTATATATTCGAGATGGGCAACATTACCGCAGACTACGAAACGTTGCTTGAAATCGGAATCGAGGGCTTGCGCAAACAGGCTTTAAGTAAGTACGAATACGCCGACGAAGAGGCAAAAGCGTTTTACGACGCGCTTTTCGTTACGTTTGACGCCTGCGCGGACATAACGGAAAAATACCGCGTCGAGGCGCAGAAAAACGGTTGCGTAAGATTATATAACGCTCTTTCCTCCGTGCCTTTACGCGGCGCACGGGATTATTATGAGGCGCTTGTAACCGTTCATTTTCTGCAGTACGCTTTAAGGCTTAACAATGTAAATCACGTCACTATCGGAAGATTCGACCAGTATATGTATCCGTATTACCTCGCGTCGGTAAAAAACGGAGTAAGCCGCGAAGAACTGCTTGAACTGACGGAACTGTTTTTCATATCGCTTAATTTCGATACGGACTTGTATGCCGGTATGCAGCAGGGCGACAACGGACAAAGCATGGTGCTGGGCGGCTGCGACGAAAACGGCGACCCTGCGTTTAACGAGCTTAGCGAAATGTGTCTTACAGCTTCAGAAGAACTTAAAATAATAGACCCCAAAATAAATCTGAGGGTAAACAAAAGCACTCCGCTTAAGGTTTACGAGCGCGGAACACGTCTTACCAAACAGGGCTTGGGCTTTCCGCAGTATTCCAACGACGACGTGGTTATAGACGCACTCGTTGACTGGGGCTACGACCTTAAAGACGCGCGCAATTACACGGTTGCGGCGTGCTGGGAATTCATAGTCCCGCGCTATGGGGCGGACATTCCCAACATAGGAGTCATGAATTTTCCTCTTGTCGTGGACCGAGCGGTCAGAAAACATCTTGCTTCTTCCGCAGATTTTGACGAGTTTTTAGGCTTTGTCGAGTGCGAAATCAAAGATGAGTGCGACTTTATTATAGAGGACTGCAACAAACGTTACACGCCTTATTCGGTGTTTACTTCGGCATTTATCCTTCCGTGTATAGAAAAGGGCAGGGACGTATCCAAACTCGGGGCAAAATACAATAACTTCGGCGTTCACGGCGCGGGAATAGCCAATGCCGCCGACGCGCTTGCCGCAATAAAGAAGGAAGTTTTCGAAAAGAAGGAGCTTTCGGCAGATGAACTTATTGCCGCTCTCGACGCGGATTTCGAGGGTTACGGGGACGTAAGGCGCAAATTGCTTGACTCTCCGAAAATGGGCAACAACGACGATTACGTCGACAATCTCGGCGCGTTTTTAATGGATAAATTCGCGCTGTATCTCAGCAAAAAGCCCAATAACCGCGGCGGAATATACCGTGCGGGCACGGGAAGCGCGATGGAATACGTTTTAAGCGCGGCTAAGGTGGGCGCAACCGCGGACGGAAGAAGGGCGCGTCAGGCATACGGCTCAAGTTTTTCGCCGTCGCTTGACGCGGTAATCCAAGGACCCCTTTCCGCCGTGCAGTCGTTTACCAAAGCAGACCTTAAAAAAGTATGCAACGGCGGTCCGTTCACGATAGAGATTCACGACACGGTTTTCCGTAATTCGGAGGGAGAAAAAAAGACCGCTGCGCTTATAAAAACGTTCATAGACCTCGGCGGGCATCAGATACAGATAAACGCGATTAACCGCGACACACTGATTGACGCGCAAAAACATCCCGAAAAATACCCAAATCTTATAGTCAGGGTCTGGGGTTGGAGCGGTTATTTCCGCGAGCTGGACGTTTGCTATCAGAATCATATCATACGCCGCACGGAATTCGGCTTCTGACAGATTCGTTTAAGACCGCGGCCGTAATCGCAGTAAAATGCGGTTTAATCGGCATGTTCGGCAAACAGTCAACTCAGACCTAACATTTGCGCGGATTGTATTGTTTCAGGCTTAAAACGCAAAAATAAGGTTGACAACCTTAAGTCGATTTGGTAATATAATATTACCATAAGGGAGTAGTCGGCTTCAACCGAAGTTGTTAAATCCACACGATGGACGGTTTGTCCGGGTTTAATAGTAATTGACGAGACTTATGCACGGGTAGAGGTGCATGGTCTCGTTTTTTTATGTCCTTGCTTTTGCCCGTGAACGTATAATTTCTTCTATTCGGAAATAAGGATAAAGGAGAGGTTTTATTTATGGGAATTCTGGAAGTTTTGCTTACGGGAGTGGGGCTTTCGATGGACGCGGCGGCGGTCGGCATGACAAACGGACTTAACGAGCCGAAAATGCGTCTAACGAAAATACTGTTGATAGCCTTGTTTTTCGGGGTTTTTCAAGGAGTAATGCCGCTGATCGGATATTTTGCGGGCACGTTGTTTGCCGAAGCGGTTGCATCCATCGCTCCGTACGTCGCGCTTGTTTTGCTGGGGTTTATAGGCGGCAAAATGATATACGAGGCGCTTAAAAAGAGCAAAGAAGAGGAAGAAACCGTCAAAAACCTCGGCGTAGGCGCGCTTACGGTGCAGGCGATAGCAACTTCCATAGACGCGCTTGCCGTCGGCATAAGTTTGCTTGCATTAAACGGAATCGGCGCGCTTAAAGTGAATATCTTCGCCGCTTGCGCGATTATTGCCGCCTGCACGTTTGTCATAAGTCTTGCGGCGGTATTTATCGGTAAAAAGTTCGGCGCGGTGCTTGCCGACAAGGCGGAACTCATCGGCGGAATAATATTGGTCGCGATAGGACTCAAAATTTTTATAGAGGGAGTTTTTTTCTGAACAAACTCCGAATGCGAAAAAACGACACTGTTACGTTAAAAAACGAGTTGTTAAATTCATCCGTTTCGGTTATACTTGTTTTACATAATAAAATATGATACCGAAGAGGTAAGGAAAAAATGAGCTCTTTAATCGCCGAAAACGGAAAATTTTTATTGGACGGAAATCCTTTCAGAATTTTGAGCGGAGCGATGCACTATTTCCGCGTTTTGCCCGAGCAGTGGGAAACAAGGCTTAAAAAGCTGAAGGAAATGGGGCTTAACACCATTGAGACTTATATGGCGTGGCATTACCATGAAAAAGAGGAGGGAAAATTCGATTTTTCGGGTATGCTGGACGCAGGCGCCTATATCGATTTATGCGGAAAACTGGGTTTTAAGGTGATTGTCCGGCCCGGTCCTTACATATGCTCCGAATGTGACATGGGCGGCCTTCCGTGGTGGCTGCTGAATAAAAACTGCGCGCTTAGAACCAACGACCCGGAATATCTTAAATACGCACTGAGGTATTTAAGCCGAGTCGCGGAAATCTTAAGACCGCGTCTTGCCGAAAACGGCGGCTGCATTATCGCCGTTCAGGCGGAAAACGAGTACGGCGGTTACACCGTTTGCCCCGAGCATCTCGAAACGGTAAAAAATCACCTTATAAAAGAGGGGTTAAACTGCTTGTTGTTCACCTCCGACGGTGCATGGAAATCCGACGAATTCATGTTTGAAAGCGGGTCTGTACCTTCACTGTTCGCAACGGGCAATTTCCGCGGTTACGAAGCAAAAGACAGCATCGACATGATAAAGCGCCTGCGCCCCGGTCTTCCCGTCATGATTACAGAATTCTGGAACGGCAGAAGCGTAAAATACAATATGGATTATTCGCACCGCTCCGCAAAAGTAATCGCTTCTCACCTCGACACGATATTAAACGAGGGCGCGTCGGTCAATCTTTACATGGCGCACGGCGGAAGCAATTTCGGCTACATGAACGGCGCCGTTTACGAACAAGTCGACGGTAAAAACACGTTTTTGGTGCAAAGCTCTTCTTACGACGCGGACGCACCGCTCAACGAGTACGGCGAAATAACCGATAAATATCTTGCCGAACGCGAAGTCATTTATAAGCACCTGGGCAAAAAACTTCCTGAGCTTTCCGTTTCCCCCGTTAAAACAGTGGAATACGGGGAGGTTAAGCTTACGTCTTTTGCCTCCGTTGCGGACAATCTCGACGCGCTCAAGGACAAAAAAACCTTTTGCTATAAACCGATTTCCATGGAGGAGGCGGGGCAGGGATACGGTACGATTGTATACTCTACGCGCATCGCTAAGCCCTCTTTAAGCCCGATAAGCCTCGGGATAGAAAACGTGCGCGACATTGCAACCGTTTACGTCAACGGTAAACCCGCAGGCGAAATAGTGCGCGACGGCGAAAAAGAAACCGTTGTCAAGGTCGACGCATCGGCGCCCGATACCCGCGTAGACATAGTTGTCGAAAATCTCGGAAGATGCAATTTCGGAAACGTCATTTACGATAAAAAAGGAATAATCGGAAACGTCGTTTATCACGTTAACCGCGTTCTTTACAATTTCGACGTGTACTGTATTTCTTATGATAACATCCCCGACAGCATTTTCAAACCTTTAGACGGCGCAGTCGTAAAAGACGGTCATACCCTTTATAAAGGCGAGTTCTATGCCGACGAAAAAGGCGAAACTTTCGTCAGCCTTACGGGATTTACGCGCGGCAATATTTTTATAAACGGATTTAATCTCGGCAGATATTTTGCCTGCGGACCTCATAAAACCGTATATCTCCCGTCGCCGCTTATAAAAACAGGTAAAAACGAAATCGTCGTCACGGATTGCCGCGGCGGCTCGGACAAAAAAGTGTTCCTTACCGCCAAGCAGGAGCTTACGGGCAAGGGAGCAATGCGCTCACCTTTTGCGGACACGGACTTTTCGGACAACGCGGTGAAAATCAAGTAATTCGATGCGTTAAAATCATGCGCAGTCTTTTGTCTGACGATGCCAAACCCATTTTGTATAATTTATCTTAAAATCACACCTTAATTGTTTTTTCAAAGCTATCGTAAACCTTAATATAAGATATTCAAAAGACAAATCGCATTTTAAAACATGAATACCGATATTATAAAATACCGATTGTTAAAACGTCGGTATTTTTTTATTGACTTTGTTATTTTGCGGAATTATAATATTACAAGAACGGTAATTTAAGCTTGGTACGTTCTGTAACGCCGCGCGTAAATTCACGGCATTAATTCAACTCAAAAGGAGATAAAAGGATATGAAAATCAAAGACAACGCGAGGATAGTTTTTATAGGCGATTCAATAACGGACGCAGGGCGCGACCGCAACGATTTGCACTCGCTCTCCACGTTTTCCAAAAAAGTGGAAAGCTATATAAACAACACGTTTTTGTATAAAAAAGCGGAGGTATTCAACCGCGGTATAAGCGGTTACCGTTCCGCCGACCTTGTGGAAAAATTCGACGAGTTCGTCGTTTCGCTTAAACCCGACAACGTCATCATGTTAATAGGCATCAACGACACCTGGCGCAGATACGACTCGTCCGACCCCACGGACGCCGAGACGTACTACGCCAACGTTAAAAAAGTGATTTCGGGCGTTAAAAAGCTGGGCGCCGAAATGCTGGTGCTGGAGCCTTTCCTTACTAAGGACGACCCCGACAAATACTGCTATTACGAAGACCTTATGCCTAAAATTCTGATGCTGCGTAAAGCCTGCCGCGAGGAGGGAGTGGAATATGTGCCTCTTGACGGAATTATGGCGGCGTTTGAAATAGCGCATCCCGAAATATCGCTTTCGGCGGACGGCGTGCATCCCAACGAATACGGAAGCTCGCTTATCGCGGAAGAAATTATCAAAAGATTAAGCGTATACTAAGTATCGGCAAAAAAGCGCGTTAAAATTTTTCCGCAGTATAGCGGCAGGTACAAAACCATTACCCGAAACTCCGTAAGTTTTTCGTTTTTTAACGTTGCATAAACCAATCGGATATTTTTTGTAAAATGGAAATGTGAAGAATTTATACAAATGATAGGTGTATTAGTAGTTTTAGGTATAATTTTTTTCTTTTTGGCGGTAGCGAAAAATAACCGTTAAAGCGTTTGGGAGGTTTCACTGTCGACAGATTAAAAATTTTAGTGCGGGTGATTCGGCTTTTTTAATCGGACCGATTAAAGTGTACTCATTTTTTATGTCGCACGCTGTAAAAATTAAGCAGAACCGTAACTGTAAACTTAAAAGCCGCGCAATGTTAATCGTTGCGCGGCTTGTCTTATGCCGTTCTGCTTGAAAATTATCATTTATAAACTTCGGAATAAAGTATATCGGCGTAAAGTTTTTTTTGCGTATTACATTCTAAGCCGCGCAAGCCAAACGTCCGCGCCGCCGAAGTTGTCCTTAGCGTCCGCGTTTACTCCGTTAACCACAGCCGCAACGAATATGTTGTCGCCGCTTTTTATGAGTTTTGCGTTATCCGCGTTGTCGCCGGCAAATTCACAGTAGTAGGTTTCCGCGCTGCCTATTGCGGCAAGCTTCGATTCGCTTTTGCCCAGGAACAAAGCATAGCCGTTGCCCGAAACGCAGTCGAACAGCTTATTCAATCCGCCGAAAGAAGGCAAATCTCTTTTTTCGGAGAAGTTTGCGTCGTATGCGTAAGTTACGCTTCCTTCGTCCGTAAAAAACGTCGAGTAATAAAGCCCGTCGGCAAACATTAATTCCGCACGGGAGGGCGAAAGAGATTCGCAGTATACGACGGATTGTTTTCTGAAATTTCCGTCCAGAAGCATTATTCCGCCCTCGTCGCGGTAGACGACAGCCATTGCCCAACCGCCTGAGTAAGGAGCGACGGCGTCCGCGCGGTAATCTTCGCCTTTTTCGACGTAAGTTATTTCGGGTTGGGTAGCCGTAGTGCAGTCGGCTACGCCCGCGTGCCGTCCGAGGTCTGAAGAGGCGTTGAAAAATAACTTGTATGCGCCTGAAAGTTCGAAACAGTCTATGTATGAAAGCGAATATGCGGACGAAACAATCCTTTCGTAAGTAAGCTTGAGTTCGAAGTCGAAAATCTGCAAAAGCAACTTGTTTTTATCGATGGCGTTGCTTTTCAGGGAAGAAATCAGCCCGTATTTGCCGTCGAAAAGTTTTACGTCGCAAAACTCCGCTGCGGTAACTGTATCGGCGTGCGCGGAAGCAATGAGACTTCCGTCAAAGTTTATAAGCCGTAAGGTAAGCTTATCTTCATGCGAAAAAACCGTCAGAAATCCGCCCTCTCCGAAAATGACGCGTTCCAGCTTTTCGCCGCTTCCCAAAAAGGAAAAACGCTCGGTGGAAAGGTCTTCGTCGGTTACGCACATAAAAGCCCTGCCCTGTGCGTCCGTCATGTCAAAGTCGGAAGAGGAGGAGTTGCCGAATATGTAAAGCTTTCCGCTGAGGGCAAATGCGTCCACAAGGGCTTCGTCGCCGCTTCCGCCGATATTGGTTTCAAGGTCTATGGCGTCGGAAAGCGACAGCCGCGCTTTTCTCACAAGACTGTATTCGGGCTTCGGGGTGTCGGAAACGATAGGAGTTTCCGCTTCGGCGTCGGGCGGAGTAAGCGTCCTGTCGCCAAGTATACACTCAAGGGCTATTGCCGCGACCAGCACTACAAGCACGGCATTCAAAAGAATTATAAGCCTTAACTGCGCTTTTTGTAATTTCATATCGTATTCACCTCGACGTCTATTTTAGCACTGTCGGGCTTTGTGGGGGACGCTAAGGCAAAACTCGCGCTTATATTTTATTTTTCGACGTAATCCGTAAGAATTTCCGCAATTTTTCTTGTGCCGTCTATTCCTTGGGCGCGGCTTAAGGCGGATTTTATTTCCGCCGCGTCCGCTTTAAGTCTGTCAAGCGCGTCGATAAGCGTTTCTTTGTTCATGTCTTCCTGAAAAAGAATTTTGGTGCCGTAATGACGGTTAAAGTACAAGGCGTTGTCTATCTGGTCGCCGCGAGATACTGTTTTCGGAAGCGGAATTATCAGCGCGGGTACTCCGAGGGCGGCAAGCTCGAAAAGAGTGTTGGCGCCGCCGCGGCAAAGCGCAAAGTCGCAAAGCGCCAGCCAGTCCGCCATGTCGGAAGCAAATTCTTTCTGGTAGTAGCCCGGGCGTTTAAGCCCGTTGGCGTTGCCTTTCCCGACAAGGTGAATTACGTTGAATCTTTCGGTAAGCGCGTCGATTGATTCAAAAACCGTTTCGTTAATGGCCTTTGCGCCCTTTGAGCCGCCCGTGACGAGAAGGTATGGTAGAGTTTCGCAAAGACCGCATTCGTTAAGCGCTTTAAGACGGTTGCCGCGGTAGATTTCTTCTCTCAGCGGAGCGCCCGTCCTGACCGCCTTTTTTAAATCGGTTTCAAAAGAGGTGAGAATTTTGTCGCATTTACTTAAAGCCAGCTTGTTTGCAAGCCCTAATTTAAGGTCGCTTTCGTGTAAGACTACGGGTATTCGTTTTGCGGCAAAACAGACGGGAAGTCCCACATATCCGCCTTTGGAAAATATGACGTCGGGTTGTACCTCTTTCAGAATTTTTTTCGCCGCGTTCACGCTTTTGATAAGTCCGAAAGGAATGACAAGATTTTTCAGCGATAACGAGCGCACGAATTTCACGCAAGGTATGCTGTGATAGACGACTTGTGGTGCGTTTTCGCGCACAAGGCCTTCCTCCATGCCGCCCACCGAACCTATATAATGTATTTCGTCGAAAGCCTTAAGCCGCGGAATAAGCGCGAGATTGGGTATGACGTGTCCCGCCGTTCCGCCTCCCGTGAGTATGATTTTTTTCATTGACTTATTTTTTTGCCTCCTGTATAATCTAATATATGCATTGCAATCCGTTTTAATCGGCGTTTGTGCGCTTTCGGGCTTTAATCGGCTTTCGCGTTTTGGAAGATTAAAAAACGAATACGCCTTTTTGTGCGGATTTGCAAAAAAACTTGACAAGGGGGACGTAAACATGGAAAGACAATGGTTTACGGCGCGCGACGGCAAAAAAATCAGTCTTGCGTTATGGGATAATGTCGATTGCCCGCGCGGAGTCGTGCAGATTGTGCACGGCATGGCGGAGCATATCGCGCGTTACGACGACTTTGCCGCGTTTCTCAATTCCCGCGGTTACATTGTCGCGGGCGACGACCACCGCGCGCACGGGCTTACCGACAAAGACGCTTTGGGACTTCAGGGCGAGGGCGACCTATTCGAAAAAACAGTACAGGACCTTAAGGACATTACCGTTATGCTTAAGGAAAAGTACAATCTTCCCGTAATTCTTTTCGGACACAGTTACGGCTCTTTTTTGACGCAGAGGTATCTTTCCGTTGACCCGAATCCGCTTTCGGGCGCGGTGCTTTGCGGAAGCGCGCTGATGAAGGGCGCCGCGGTAAACCTCGGCTACCGTATAGCAAAAGGAAAACTCAAGAAAAAAGCGGATAAGCCCGGCAACATTTTCGCCGCGCTCACGTTTGAAAAATACGACAAAAAATTCGGCGAGGGGTTGGGCGGATGGCTCAACCGCGACGTAAAAGCGGTGGGTGAGTACAACGCGGATCCTCTTTGCGGGTTTACCTGCAGCAACGGCTTTTATTATTGGTTTTTCAAAGGGCTTAAGTCGATTGCGGCGTCGCCTTGCGAAAAATTGCCGCCGTCTTTCCCGCTGCTTATTATTTCGGGCGCGGAAGATATGGTGGGGGGATGCGGCAAGCTTGTCTTAAAACTTAAAAGGCATTACGAAAGTCTGGGGCTTAAACCCGTGATGAAACTGTATCCCGGCGCCCGGCACGAAATTCTTAACGAGCTTGACAAAGCGCAGACTTATGCGGACGCGGTAAGCTTTTTCGATACCGTTACGTCGTCAAAGTAATCGCTTTTCTTTGTCGTTGGGACGCGGCCGATTTGAAAATTTTATCAACAAAACGGGACTTTTTATCTCCACGATAAAGGGTCCCGTTGCGCTTATATGCGAAAATATTTATAATTATGCATTGTAAACGTATAATAATACAGTATCGTTGCCGCGACGTGAACTGACGGAGAAAAAAGAGGTTTTTCTGAATAAAAATTCAACGTAAAACGATTGAAAAAAAGCGCGTTTTATGGTACAATGAAAGGGTAAGACGAAAACGCGTCCGATTTATCCCGCTTGCTTAAAACTATGCGGATTCGGGCGGTTACGGAGGAAAAAATGTCAGCAAAGGATTACAACGCAAAAGACATTCAGATACTCGAAGGACTGGACGCGGTGCGTATACGTCCCGGTATGTATATCGGCTCCACCGGGGCAAGAGGACTTCATCACATATTGTGGGAAATCGTCGACAACGGCATGGACGAGGTGGCAAACGGCTACGGCGATACGATACGCGTCACCGTACATGCGGACGGCTCCGTGTCGGTGGAGGACAACGGAAGAGGAATACCGGTGGACATTCATCCCACGATGAAGGTCAGCGGCGTGGAGGTCGTGTTTACGCAACTGCACGCGGGCGGAAAATTCGGCAACGACAACTACGCTCATTCGGGCGGACTTCACGGCGTGGGCGCGTCGGTCACAAACGCTCTTTCGCGCTGGCTTAACGTGGAAGTGTACAAAAACGGCACGACTTACCGCATGAATTTCGAAAGCCGCGAGGAAAACGGCAAGGTAAAAGGCGGCGCGGTCGTAAATCACCTTACGGACACGGGCGAAAAAACGGACAAGCACGGCACGCTTGTCACTTTTATGCCCGACGACAGGATTTTCGAAACCGTGCGCTTCAACACCGAAACCATTTCGAGAAGACTTAAGGAGCTTGCTTTCCTCAATAAGGGCGTGCACATCTATCTCATCGACGAGCGCGTGACTTTCGGCGAGGGATTTTTACGCAAAGAATATTATTACGAGGGCGGCCTTATCGACTTCGTGCGCGACCTTAACGAAACCAAGGCTCCCGCTTTTCCCGACCCGGTGTACCTTTCGGGCGCAGTTAACAACATAGAGGCGGAAATAGCTTTTCAGTATACGGACGCTTATACTGAAAACATTTTTTCTTACGTCAACAACATTCCCACGACCGAAGGCGGCACGCACGAAACGGGCTTTAAAGTGGGACTTACAAAGGTCATGAACGATTGGGCGCGCAAACTCAATCTCTTAAAGGAAAAGGACGCCAACCTTATCGGCGACGACTACCGCGAGGGACTTACCGCCGTTCTGTCGGTAAAGATGCAGAACATTCAGTTCGAAGGTCAGACCAAGACTAAGCTGGGCAACACGGAGGCAAAGTCCGCGCTTGAAGCGATAATCACTTCCGAGCTTAATGCGTTTTTCGAAAAAAATCAGTCCATTGCGGAAATTGCCGTCAAAAAAGGCTTGCTTGCCGCAAAAGTCAGGGAAGCCGCGCGCAAGGAAAAGGAGCTTACGCGCGCCAAAAACAGCATCGACAACTTTCATACCGTAGGCAAGCTTAAAAGCTGCACGGGCAAAAAACCCGAACTTAACGAACTGTTCATCGTGGAGGGCGACAGCGCGGGCGGCACTTGCTCTCAGGCGCGCAACCGTTCTTTCCAGGCAATACTGCCGCTAAGAGGCAAACCGCTGAACGCCGAGAAAAAGCGTCTTGACCAGGTGCTTGCCAACGAGGAGATACGCACGCTTATATCCGCCCTTGGCGCGGGACTCGGGGAGGACTTCGACCTTGCAAACCTCAAGTATCATAAAGTGGTGATTCTTTCCGACGCGGACCAGGACGGACTGCACATACGCGCAATTCTGCTTACTTTCTTCTTCCGCTATATGCGCGAACTTATCAACGAAGGACACGTTTACATCGGTTTGCCGCCGCTTTACAAAGTGGAAAAGCGCGGTCAGGCGGAATACGCTTACGACGACGCCGCGCTGGAGGAGCTTAAAAAGAAAATGGGCAGGGGCGTGGAAATCCAGCGCTATAAAGGACTTGGAGAAATGAACGCCGACCAGCTTTGGAACACTACCATGGACCCAAAAAAACGCAAGCTGGTAAGGGTCACTATCGAGGACGCCGCCCTTGCTGACAAGCTGGTAAGCGTGCTTATGGGCGACGCGATAGAGCCGCGCCGCAATTATATAGTGGAGCATGCGGATTTTAACAAAGAAGATTCTTTTATAGATAACATAGGATAACCCCCGCGAGGTCAAAATGGAAGAAAACAACGGAATAATCTTAAAAAACATGGAAGACGTCATGCACGAATCCATGATACCGTACTCCGAGTGCGTTATTTTGGACCGTGCTCTTCCAAGGGTGGAAGACGGACTTAAACCCGTTCAGCGTCGTATTTTGTTCGACATGATGGAGCTTGGGCTGTATCCCGACCGACCGTACAAAAAGTGCGCGCGCGTGGTGGGCGACTGCTTGGGTAAATACCATCCTCACGGCGACAGTTCGGTTTACGGCGCGCTGGTAAGAATGGCTCAGCCTTTCAACATGAGCGCGACGCTTGTGGACGGGCAGGGCAACTTCGGCGATATCGACGGCAACGGCGCCGCCGCCATGCGTTATACCGAGTGCCGTCTTACGCCGCTCGCCATGGAGCTTTTGAAGGACATGGGTTCGCCCGACGACGAAATAGTGCGCTGGGGCTGCAACTTCGACGACACGCTTAAGGAGCCGGAAATTTTACCCGGCCGTTTTCCCAATCTTCTGGTAAACGGCGCGTCGGGCATAGCGGTAGGCCTTGCCACCAACATTCCCACGCACAATCTTGCCGAAACCATAGACGGCGCGGTGGCGTACATCGACAATCCTCGCATTAAACTCAGCGAGATGATGAAGATTATAAAAGGTCCCGACTTTCCTACGGGCGGATATATAATCGCCGACGAGGAGCTTAAGAAAGCTTACGAAACGGGCAGGGGCAAGCTTATTCTCCGCGCCAAAACGCATATCGAGGCGGAGGGAGAAAAGCGCCTTATCGTCATCGACGAACTTCCTTACCAGGTCAATAAATCCGCGCTTTTAGAAAGCATACTCAAGCTTCGTGAGGAAAAGAAGGGCGTGCTTATGGGCATAAGCGACATCGCGGACGAGTCCGACCGCAGCGGGATACGCGCCGTAATCAAAGTCAAAAAGGACAGCGACCCCAAAGCCATACTCAACGTTCTTTTCAAGTCCACCAATCTGTCCACGTCTTTCGGCGTAAACATGGTCGCCATCGCGGACGGCAAGCCCAAGACGCTGGGGCTTATGGAAATAATTTCCTATTATGTCAACTATCAGCGCGAATTTATAGTCAAGCGCACCAAGTGCGAGCTTGAAAACTGCCGTAAAAGAGAGCATATTCTGGAAGGACTTGTCATAGCCGTCAGGAACATCGACGAAGTGGTCGCCATTATCAAAAAAAGTCAGTCCACGTCGGAAGCGCGCGACAAATTGCGCGTAAGGTTTAAGCTGAGCGAAAGACAGGCGGACGCGATTTTAGACCTTCGTCTTGCGCGTCTTACGCATCTCGAGGTGTTCAAGCTTGAGCAGGAGCTTAAGGAACTGCGCGAAAGAATTGCGCGTCTTACCGCAATACTGGGTTCCAAAAAGCTGCAGATGGACGTGGTCAAAAACGAAATGCTCGCCATCAAAAAGAACTTTAAAACTCCTCGTAAAAGCGTAATTCTGAAATCGGAAAAAGAATACGACGTACCCGACGAAAGCGCACCGAGAGTTGTGGACGACAGCGTGGTGTGCTATACGGCGCGCGGCAACATCAAGCGTATGCCCATGAAAAGTTACAACATGGCGACGCGCGACTTTACCGACAATTCCACGATAAACGAGCTTTGTTCCTCGATAATAGACTGCTCGGGCGCGGAACGCATAATGTGTTTTACGGATTTAGGCAACTGCTACAAGCTGGACCTTGAAGAACTTCCCGACGGAAAGTGGAAGGAAAAGGGCGCTTCGCTTAAAAGCGTGTGTCCCGCCGCGCTCGAGGGCGAAAAAATCGTCTATATGCTTCCGCTTACGGAAAAACTTCCCAAAGGCAATCTTTTGTTCTATACCGAAAGCGGCATGGTCAAAAAGACGGAGTGGAAAGAATACGGCGTGCTTAAATCTGCTTTTCAGGCAATCAAACTCAAAGAGGGCGACAAAGTCATCGGCATTGAAACCGAGAAAAAAGAGTGTTCGCTTGTGTTTGTCACGCAAAGCGGCATGAGTCTAAATGCCGACATGAGCGACATTCCGCTTCAGGGCAGGATTTCGGGCGGCGTCAAGGGTATCAACCTCAGTGACGGCGACAAATGTATATTCACGCGGCAGGTTCAGGACGGCGGAGAAATAGTGCTGGTCACCGACAAGGGTTACGCAAAGCGCGTGCTTGTGGTGGACCTCGACATCATGGCGCGCTACCGCAAAGGCGTCAAGATAATCGACCTTAAGGGCAACAGCGGCAAAAGCCTTGTGTTTGCGGGCTATGTGACCGAGCCGTATAAAATCGTGCTTCAGGTAGGCGAAGATTACCTGTCGGCGTTCTCCACCGAGGATTTGAGAATCGAGGGACGCGCTCACGGCGGCCGCGCGCTGGTTAAAGGCAAAATCGCCGTAACAAACGTTTACGTCTACAATTCGGATTTCGTAAACGGTTAAATCTCGGCAGACAAAAACGGATAACAAAACAAAAAAAATTTTTCGGGGGACGCGGCTGAAACCGCGTTTCCTTATGAACGGACAAAAATATGAGTATTCTTAAAATCAACGGATTAAGTCACGTTTACGACCAGAAAGTGCTTTTCAAAAACGCGGACCTTACCATAAACAACGGCGAGCACGTCGGCATAGTCGGGCTTAACGGCGCGGGGAAAAGCACGTTTATCAATATCATCGCGCACAATATTTCCCAGGACGAAGGGGAGGTTATCTGGCTTAACGGTATTCGTTACGGCTATCTTGACCAGCACGCGGACATCGACCGCAGCCTTACGGTCATGGAGTATCTTCAGTCCTCTTTCGCGCATCTTTACGAGCTGGACGCGAAACTTCAGTCGCTGTACGAGGAAATGGGTTTTGTTTCGGACGAGAAACAGCTTGACCGCATGATTGAAAAGTCAAACCGAATGTTGGACACTTTGACGCGCGAGCATTTTTACGATATAGAGGCACAGATTAAAAAAGTCGCCAACGGACTAGGTGTGCACGTTTTCGGATACGACACGGTCATTGCAACGCTTTCGGGCGGACAGCGCGCCAAGCTCATGCTTGCCAAACTGATTCTGGAGCAGCCCGACGTCATGCTTCTTGACGAGCCCACCAACTTTCTGGACGTCGAGCACATTGACTGGCTGATTAAATTTCTCAACGGCTGGGAGAAAACCTTTATGGTCATTTCCCACGATACCGATTTTCTGGACGGAGTGTGCAAGTACATCGTCAGTATAGAAAACGGCAGTATCCGTAAATACACGGGCAACTATTCGCAGTTTCTGGTTCAGCACGAAATGGCGGTAAAGCAGTACGAAGAAGATTACGCCCGTCAGCAGGCGGAAATCAAGCGCATGGAGGATTACATCAACCGCAACAAGGCGCGCGCCGCCACGGCAGGCATGGCAAACAGCCGCAAAAAAATGCTTGACCGCATCGAGGTCATGGAAAAACCCGCCACCGTTTTGGACGCAAGTTTCGATTTTCCCTGCGTGATGCTTAACACCAAAGATATGCTTGAAGTAAAAGACCTGCTTATCGGCTACGATAAAGTGCTGCTTCCGCCCGTAAATTTCAGTATGCGCGGCGACACCAAACTGTGGGTGCGCGGCACCAACGGCATAGGCAAAAGCACGCTGTTAAAAACGCTTATGGGCATTATCCCCAAAAAAGGCGGCGACTTCCGATTCCATATCGCCGCAAAACCCGCGTATTTAGAGCAGGACTTGTCTTTCCGCAATACTTCGCAGACGCCTTTCGACTACATTTCGGACTGTTTTCCGCGTTACGGCTCCAAGGAAATACGCACTCAGCTCAGCCGCGTGGGTATCCGTGGCGAAATGGCTTTGCGCCACATTTCGGACCTTAGCGGCGGCGAACAGGTAAGGATAAGACTGCTTACGATCATGAACGTCACTTCCAATATCCTTATTCTGGACGAGCCCACAAACCACCTGGACGTGCGCGCCAAAGACGTGCTGCTTTCCGCGCTTAAAAAATACGAAGGCGCGCTGCTTCTGGTCAGCCACGAAAAGCAGTTTGCCGAGGCGGTCTGCGACGACGTGTTTACCTGTAAGGAAAGTCTGTAAATCCCGCCGTCCCGCATTAATTACCACGGCGAAAAAAGCTTTGCCGCGGGGGAACGGCTGCAAAAAACTTTACTCCCGCTTGCCTTTTTTTGATTACAGAACCTTAATCAGATTATTGCGGCGGGTATATAAACGGATAGGGTGGGTAACAGACTGAAACGCCCGAACAAATATTGCGGCACAGCGGTCTTAAAGCCGAAACCTTTATAAAAACTACCAACGCTCTTTTACGGGCGTTGTTTTTTTTTCGGTTAAATAAAGCGGAAAAAAGCCCCGTAAAACCGTTTCGGTATTTTTTTTACGCCGTCAGACAAATCGTCGGCAGGGCGGCAAACGGAAAAAACCTCTTTCTCTTTACAAGTCATATCGTAAAATCCTTCGGCATACGATATTATATCCGCACGGTAAAAGCGGATACGACAATAAAAGAAAAAAGGTGTTTGACATGAAAAAGAAATTCGGATTAATTGCCGTCGCGCTTTGCATAATTCTGGCGTTTACCGTCTTTACGGGTTGCGACCGGGGCAAAAAAGAAGAAGAGCTGAGTAAATACACGATAAATGCCGTTTACGACGAGGAAAACAAGACGGTATCCGCGGACATGACGCTTACCTACGTCAACGGGACGGACGCCATACTCGACGAAGTGTGCTTTCATCTGTATCCCGCGGCGTTCAGGGAAGGCGCGCGTTTTTCGCCTGTTCCTGCGGACATGGTGTCGACTGCATACCCCGAAGGAATGTCTTACGGCGGTATAGCCGTTAATTACGTTACGCTTGCGGGGCAGAACCAGACCGTGGAAATCGCCGGCGAGGACGAGGACATTCTGGTCGTGGCTCTTCCCGAGGACGGCAAGCTTTATCCTGGCGAAAAAGCTGAGATAAGCGTGGGATTCACGCTTGAAATTCCTTGCGTAAGACACCGTTTCGGCTACACCGGCAGTACGGTAAATCTCGGCAACTGGTATCCCGTAGCCTGCGTTTTCGAGGACGGCAATTTCGTGACAGACCCGTATTACGCCAACGGCGACCCTTTTTACTCCGACTGCGCCGATTACGAGGTCAATCTGACCGTACCCGAAAATCTTACCGTGGCAAGTACTGGCACCTCTTCATTTTTGAGCAAGGACGGCAAAAAAACTTTTTCGGTAAAGGCGTCTTCTGTGCGTGATTTTGCCGCTGTGATAGGAGAGTTCAAAATGCTGGGCACCCAAGTGGACGGCATCGACGTCAATTATTATTACGTTGACGACGCCTCTCCCGAAACTTCGCTTACGGCGGCTGCGGACAGCATAAAGACGTTCGGCAATCTTTTCGGCAAATATCCTTACGAATCCTATTCCGCGGTGGAAACTTCCTTTTTACACGGAGGAATGGAGTATCCCGGGCTTACGATGATATCCGACCTTGCCCGCGGCGACCTTTACACCGAAGTAATAATCCACGAAACGGCTCATCAGTGGTGGTATGCCGCCGTCGGTAACAACGAGGTGGCTCATGCATGGATGGACGAGGGACTTACCGAGTTTTCCACTTCGCTTTTCTACGAAAACAATCCTTCTTACAACGTGGATTACAATAAGCGCATGGCGGACGCACTAAGCGCGTACATTCTGTATTACGACTCCTTTAAGCACATTAATAAAGACACGTCCATGACCCGAAAGGTGAGCGAGTACAGCGACGGATTCGAGTACACTTACATGAATTACGTCAAAGGCGAACTGATGTTCGAGGCGCTCAGAAACGCGCTGGGCGACGAAAACTTCTTCGGCGGACTTAAAACCTATTACGAGGAATATAAGTTCGAAAACGCTAAGCCCGACGACATGATAGGGTGCTTTGAAAAAGCCTCGGGCAGACAGCTTAAAAGCTTTTTCGACAGCTGGCTCGAGGGTAAAGTGGGCATGTACGGCGGCCTGAACAATTAAACCGCGCTTTAAAATAAACCGATAACATAAAACTTCGGAGATGAAAATGTTTGTAGTATTCAGAAAAAAATCTGTAATAATCTGTCTTATACTGGTCTTAGCCGTCATATTAAGCTGCGTCATGCTGTCTTATGCCTCGGCTGAAGTTTCCTCTGTGCCGAAAATCGGAAAAACGGTCGTGATAGACGCCGGTCACGGCGGTGTGGACGGAGGCGTATCGGGCGTAAACACGGGCGTTAAAGAATCGGAAATCAATCTTGCGATAGCCAAAAGCTTAAAACATTTTCTCGTGCGCAACGGTTACGACGTGGTTATGACGCGGGAAAACAACGACGGACTTTACGGATTAAGCACCAAAAACAAAAAACTGCGCGACATGGAGGCACGCAGGGACATTATTAAAGAAGCTCAACCCGACCTTGTGGTTTCCGTTCACCAGAACTTTTATCCGCTTTCCTCGGTACGCGGCGCTCAGGTGTTTTACTGCTTAGAGGGCGAAGAATCGAAAAAAATAGCCGAAAGCGTGCAGGATACGCTTAATTCCTCGCTTGAAGGGGACAGGGTGGCAAAAACGGGCGATTACTACATTCTAAACTGCACCGAGTACCCCTCCGTATTGGTGGAATGCGGTTTCCTGTCAAACCCCGAAGAGGAAAAACTGTTGGTAACCGCGGTTTACCAGGAGAAAGTGGCATACACGCTGTTTTGTGCAATTCATTCGCTTTTCGGAGGGCAAAGCGAACACATTCACTCCTGAATAATCAAAAAAACGCCGCATGCGCGCCTTGCAACCGTTGCAATTTCATGCAAATTATTATATAATTGTAATGTATCGCGGTAAAGTGCGCGTTTAAGCGTTTACGCTTTGCTTTTCCCGATGCGAAATCTTTTTTAAGGACAGCGCATGAGAAAAATCGGAGTGGTTGGATTGGGGCTGATAGGCGGCTCGATAGCCCTGTCGCTTAAGGCAAACGGCTTTTACGTCGTCGGCGTCGAAACGGACGCCGATTCCCTCTCGTTCGCTTTGAAAAACAATATCATAGATTCTTGCGCGGAGATCGACTCGCTTTACGGCTGCGAGTCGGTCTTTGTTTGCGTTCCGGTGGGCTACACGCGCGAAACGGTGGAAAAGGTCGTAGCCTCTGTGGGCGAGGAAACGATAGTCACCGATGTGGCGTCCGTAAAGGGAATTTTACAAGGCGTGCGCGGCAGGATTGTGGGCGGACACCCCATGGCGGGCACCGAAAAAAGCGGGATAGAGGCGGCGCGCGCTCACCTTTTCGAAAACGCTTTTTACGCAATAGTAAAGTACGACTGTACGCTTGACGCCGACGTCGAGTATCTTAAAAACCTCGTCAGGCTGTTTAAGGCAAATCCCGTGGTGATGACCGTGGATGAACACGACGCCCGCGCCTCCAAAGTCAGTCATCTTCCGCACATGACTGCTTACGCGTTAAGCGAATACGCGCTTAAAGAGGACGGATTCGTGGGTACGGGATTCATGGACTCGACGCGCATCGCCGCTTCAAGCGCTGATTTCTGGACAAACGTCGCTTTTCTCAACCGCGAAAATCTCATTAAAGATATGGACGGATTTTTGGAGGAGTTCGGTAAAATCAGGAAAGCAATCTGTGACGGCGACAGGGATAAACTCAAAGAACTGATTGAGTCCGCGCGAAAAAAACGCGAGGCGCTTACTTATCGCCGCGTGTATTTAAACGAGTATTGTCTGGACCTTGACGTAAAGGACGAAGTGGGCGCGATTTCCAAAGTCAGCAAACTGCTTGCGGACAACGACATCAACATTTCGGGCATACAGATTATCAATTCGCGCGAAGGCGTGGGCGGCGCGCTGAGAATATCCGTTAAATCCGAATCGGATTACGACAGGGCAATCGCCTTGCTGGGGCTGAAGGACAAGCGTTAAAGGTTACGGGAGGAGTAAAAACATGAGGTTTCTGGATGCGGGCGAATCGCACGGTAAAGCGCTTGCGGGTATCATTGACGGATTGCCCGCGGGACTGAAAATAGACAAAGATTTCGTGAATAACGAACTTAAGCGCCGTCAGTCGGGTTACGGCCGCGGTGGCAGAATGAAAATCGAAACGGACAAAATCGAAATACTCTCCGGTGTGCGCGGCGGCTTTACGCTTGCGTCACCTTTGGCTTTTATCATAAACAACAAGGATTACCCGTCCTGGGCGGGCATAATGGGCGACGGCGAGTGTGACCTGAGTAAACGCGTGCTGACCGAAGTTCGCCCGGGGCACGCGGATCTTACGGGCTGTATAAAATACGGGTTTTCGGATGCGCGCAACGTGCTGGAGCGTGCTTCCGCCCGCGAAACCGCCGCAAGGGTGGCGGCGGGCGCGATAGCCAAGCTGTTTTTGAAAGAACTGGGTATTAACGTGGGCTCGCACGTCTATAACATCGGCGGTGTGAAATGCGACTGCGGTAATCATTCGGTGGCGGAGCTTATCGAAAAATCCGACTTAAATGAAGTGCGCTGTATGGATTCGGGCGCCGCGCAAAAGATGATAAACCGCATCGACGAGGCGCGCGAAAAAGGCGATACCGTGGGCGGCGAAGCGGAAGTGGTCATATCCGGCGTGCCTGCGGGCATAGGTTCTCATACGCAGTACGACCGTAAACTCGATTACGCGCTTATGGGCGCGGTGGGGGGCGTCCAGTCCGTCAAAAGCGTTTCAATAGGTTTGGGCAGGGATTGTGCAGACCTTTTGGGCAGCGAGGTTCACGACAGAATTTACAACGAAAACGGGTCGGTCGTGCGCCGTACCAACAATGCGGGCGGAATAGAAGGCGGCATGTCCAACGGCGAGGATATTATAATACGCGCCGCGTTTAAGCCCATACCTACCGTCATGAAAGGACTGGAAACGGTGGATATCCGCACGGGGAAAGCGGTAAAATCCGCGCCCGAACGCAGCGACGTGTGCGCAGTGCCCGCCGCCGCCGTGGTGCTTGAGGCGGTTGCGGCGTTCGTTATCGCGGACAAAATTCTGGAAACGTTGGGCGGCGACCGTATGGACGAAGTCAAGCAAAGACTTACAAAGAAGAGGGAAGAATATGGATTCCAAAATCGTTACGGGCTTTGATTTAAGCGAAAAGATATCCGCTCTTACAAGGGATAAAAGCGCATTCGTCATATCCGATTCTAACGTTGCGATAACGTACGGTTCGCTGTTTTCCGACGCGGCACATTATATCATTCCCGCAGGCGAGGACAGCAAGACGCTGGAGTATTACGGAAAAGCGGCGCGCGCCATGCTGGAGGCAGGCTGCAACCGTTCCTCCACCGTAATTGCCGTAGGCGGCGGGGTGGTGGGCGACCTTGCGGGCTTTACGGCGGCGACGTATATGCGCGGAGTCAGGTGGATAAACGTTCCCACGACCTTGCTTTCGCAGGTGGATAGCAGCGTGGGCGGCAAAACCGCGGTGGACCTTAAAGACTACAAAAACATTCTGGGCGCGTTCCATATGCCCGCCGAAGTTTATATTTCCACGCACTTTCTCTATACTCTGCCCGAGCGCGAATGGATTTGCGGCGTGGGCGAAATCGTAAAGACGGCGTTTTTAAGCAAAAAGGTTCACGCGCTTCTGGACGGAAGCCTCGACAATCTTCTCGACCGTGACGACTCCGTGGTATCCGAATGCGTAAAGGAATGTATCGCATATAAACGCGACGTGGTTTCACGCGATTTTTACGAATCGGGTCCGAGAAAAGCGCTTAACCTCGGGCACACTGTGGGGCACGCGCTGGAAAAAGTCGACAACCACAAATGCTCCCACGGGGAATACGTACTCATGGGACTTAAGGCGGAGGCGTTTATACTGCGCGACAGACTTTCTTCTCAAATGTTCGAGGAGATAAACGCATGGACGGACCGCTGCAGAGTTACCGTGCCCGATTTCGACCCCGAAAACGTGGCGAAAGCGTGCATGAAGGACAAGAAAAACGGAGGCGGCAGGATTTCGGTCATGCTTGCGGATTACGAAAACACGCGTGAGATAAAACTGTCGTACGAGGAAATGGTAAGGGGGTTAATGCTTTGGAAATTAAGCCTGTAAAAAATTTCGTAAAAACCGTTGTTCCCGCGCCTGACAAAAGCATTACTCACCGCGCGATAATGTTCAATTCGATTGCGGCGGGCAAAGCTAAAATAACCAACGCGCTTCTCGGCAACGACTGCGTGTCCACGATAGACTGCATGCGAAAGCTGGGCGCGCATATAGAAACGGACGGCAATACCGTAACCGTGGAGGGCAGGGAAAATCCGGGTTCCGCAAAGCTGGACGTGGGAAATTCGGGCACTACTTTCCGCCTTTTATGCGGTCTTTTGTCGGGAAGAGAGGGCGATTTTACGCTTGACGGCGATTCTTCGATAAGGTCGCGCCCCATGAAAAGAGTCATCGAGCCGCTTTCTTTAATGGGTGCGGATATAGTCGGGACGGAAGGCGGCCGCGCGCCCGTCGCCATTCACGGCAGAAAACTGCGCGGAATTTCTTATAAAATGCCCGTTGCGTCCGCACAGGTCAAAAGCGCGATTCTGCTTGGGGGGCTTTCGGCGGAGGGAATAACCTGCGTTCACGAAAAGATACGCTCGCGCAATCATACCGAGCTTATGCTGAAAGCCATGGGCGCGAAAATCTGGATAGAAAACTATACCGTGTCGGTGATGAAAAGCAAGCTTAACGCCGTTAACGTGGAAGTGCCGGGCGACATTTCGTCCGCCGCCTACGCCATGGTGCTTGCCGCCGTAAAACAGGACGCCGCGGTGACGCTTAAAAACGTGGGAATCAACCCCACGCGCGCGGGCATAATCACGGTTATGAAGGAGTGCGGCGCGGATATTGCTTTCTCTTCGGTAAAAAACAATGCCGAAAAAAGCGCGGACATTACCGTAAAGTATGCCAGTGGGCTTAAGCCTTTCAGTTTAGGGAAAGACATAATGCCCTATCTTATAGACGAAATTCCCGCGCTTGCGGTGCTTGCCTGTTTTATCGAAGGCACAAGCGTAATAAGCGGCGCGGAGGAGCTTAAGGTCAAGGAAACCAACCGCATCGACACCACGGTGGGCGCGCTTAAAGCCATGGGCGCGGATATAGAGGCTACTGACGACGGAATGATAATTCACGGAGGAAAAGGACTTAAGGGCGGCGCGGTTATCGACCCTAAAGGCGACCACCGCATAGCCATGGCGTTGTCCGTGGCGGCGGCATTGTCTCGTGACGGCGCCGAAATTCTCAATCCCGAATGTGCGTTCGTCAGTTATCCGGGATTTTACGAAATGTTATCGGAGTAAAGAAGAAGTGAAGAAGTTTGCGCTTATCGGTCACAATATTTCCTATTCGCTTTCGCCACTTATCCACGGCGAAATATTCAGAAAAATGGGGCTTGACGCCACATACGAGCTTATTTCCGTGGAAAAGCAGGAGCTTCCTTTGCTTGCGGAAAGATTACGGCGCGATTACGACGGCTTCAACGTTACCAAACCACACAAGGAAAACATCATACCTTTTCTCGACGGACAGCCGCCCAAAAGCGTGAACACCGTGCGTATCGAAAACGGTAAAATGTTCGGATTTTCCACCGACGGATACGGATTTACCAAGGACCTTAAAATCTGTTTCGGCGATATAGGCAAAATCGGCGGCGACGCGCTTATTCTCGGCGCGGGCGGAGTGGCGCGCGTCATTATCGAGGAGCTTAAAAATCAGGGATTTGAAGTGTATGTCTGGAACCGCACCCGCGACAAAGCCGAAAAACTGTGCGAGGAGTTCGGGGTTCGCTTCACGCGGCTTCAGGATATAAAACCCGACCTTGTGGTAAACTGCACCAGCTGCGGGCTCAGAAAAGGCGAAAACCCGCTTGTGGGCGCGGACGACGACGGCACGGTAAGAAATCTTTTGGACAGGCACAGGGTCAAATGGGCGTACGACACGATTTATTCGCCGCCGCAGACCGATTTTCTGTACTGTAACCGCGCCTCCAAAACCGCCAACGGGCTGGGAATGCTTATACTTCAGGCGATAGAATCCGACCGTATAATGTGCGGCTTCGATATAGACGAAATGCTGGAGCGGGAAATTTATAACGAGCTTATGGACAAGCTGACCTCGAAAATCGCGAGGAATATTTAAATTGCCGTATTTATTATAAATAAAAGCGGTTTATAGGCAAACAAACAAAGGTTAAAGGAGAACGCAATGAAAATACTGGTGATAAACGGACCCAATCTCAATATGCTGGGCGTGCGCGAGCCTGACGTTTACGGCACAATGACGCTTGCTAAGATAAACGAAAAAATTGCCGATTACGTAGGGAACAGGGCGACGCTGGAGTTTTTTCAGTCCAACTCCGAAGGCGGAATAATCGACAAGATACATTCCTCCGACGCGGACGGAATCGTGCTTAATGCCGGCGCGTACACTCATTACTCTTATGCCATACACGACGCCATAAAAAGTATTTCCGCGCCTGTTGTCGAGGTGCATTTATCCAATATTTACAAGCGCGAGGAATACCGTCACAAATCGGTTATCGCGGCGGCTTGCGCGGGTTCCGTATGCGGCTTCGGTCCGGACAGCTATATCCTTGCGGCGGAAGCGCTTTTGCGTAAAAAAGGCGTCTGACCGCAAATGAAAAATCTGGTTCTTATCGGAATGATGGGGTCGGCAAAGACCACGACGGGCAAAATAATAGCCAAAAAGCTGAACCGTCCGTTCTTTGACGGCGACGAAGTATACGTGTCGCTGTACAAGGAAAAAATTACCGAAACGTTTGAAAAGTTCGGCGAGAAAGAGTTCCGCCTCAGGGAAACCGAGGTTTATAAAGTTCTGGGCGCGTTGGACGGCGCGGTCATCGCTTGCGGCGGCGGCGTGGTGCTTAATCCTGAGAACATGGCGGCGCTTAAGCAAAACGGAATTGTGGGGCTTTTGACCGCCTCTTCAGAGGCAATATGGGCAAGAGTAAGCCGAAACGAAAACCGTCCGCTCGTGCGCGAAGGGGGCAGGGAAAAAGTTGAAACTATCATGAAAGAGCGCGCCCCCCTCTACGAAAAGTACGCCGATTTCCGCGTGGACAATACGCGCATGGGCCCCGCAAAATGTGCGGACCTTATTATTTCTTTGTATAACAAACTGCAAAAACAACATTAATTCAAAGAGGAACTGTCATGGAATTGAAAAAACTGAAAAGCGGTACAGACGTACGCGGTACCGCGCTGAGCGGTTACGGAAGCGAGGTTAATCTTACCGAAGAGGCGGTGCGCTCCATTATGGACGCGTTCGGATTCTGGCTTCAGGGAAGAGTATCGGGTAAAACCGTGGCTGTGGGTTGCGACTCGCGCCTTTCTTCGCCTGCCATAAAAGAAATTGCGGCAAAGTCGCTTTCGGACGCGGGTTACACGGTGTTTGACTGCGGATTGTGTTCTACGCCGTCCATGTTCATGATGACGAAATTCGCCTCGACCAAAGCTTCCGCTTCGGTAATGGTTACCGCTTCGCATCACCCGTGCGATAAAAACGGCCTTAAGTTTTTCCTGCCTTCGGGCGGACTCGAGGGCAGTCAGATAGAAGAAATTCTCGAGCTTGCTTCCCGTAAAGAAAAACTCGTGTCTTCCGAAAAAGGCGAAGTGATAAAAGACGATTATATGGCGCACTACTGCGATTTTCTGACGGGGCTGGTTCAACGCGAATGCGGCGGGGACAAGCCTCTTGACGGCATTAAAATCGTCGTGGACGCAGGAAACGGCGCGGGCGCCTTTTACGTCGAACGCGTGCTTAAACCGCTGGGCGCGGATACTTCGGGCAGTCAGTTTCTCGACCCCGACGGAAATTTCCCCAATCATATACCAAATCCCGAAAACCGCGAGGCTATGGCGTCCGTTGCCCAAGCCACGCTTAACGCAAAAGCCGACCTGGGTATTATTTTCGATACTGACGTTGACCGCGCGGCAATAGTCGATTCAAGCGGAAAGGAAATAAACCGCAATACGCTTATCGCGCTGATTTCGGCGATAATTTTAAAGCAGCAGCCGGGCGCAACGATAGTTACGGACAGCGTCACAAGCGACGGATTAAAGGAATTTATTTTAAGCAAGGGCGGAGTCCATCACCGCTTTAAGCGCGGATATAAAAACGTAATCGACGAGGCAGTCAGGCTTTGCAGTGAGGGAATAAACGCTTCGCTCGCCATCGAAACCAGCGGCCACGCCGCGCTTAAGGAAAACTATTTCCTTGACGACGGGGCTTATCTCGTCACCCGAATAATTATCGAAGCCGTAAAATTAAGACGGGAAAACAAGAATTTGCTGTCGCTTATCGAAGGATTGAAGTCCGCGCGGGAAGAAAAGGAAGTCCGCTTGTCTTTCAAAACCGACAACTGGAAGGAGCTTGGTAATTTTATTATAGAAAGCATTAAAAAGCTGAAGGACCCGCGCCTTGTCGTGGCGCCCGATAATTACGAAGGCGCGCGCGTTTCCGTCCCCGCGCTCAAAGGCTGGTTCCTGGTACGCATGAGCGTCCACGACCCGATAATGCCCGTCAATATAGAGTCTGATATAGAGGGCGGAGCAGACCGCATCGCCGCGATTTTAAAAGAGTATCTCAAGGCGTTCGACGGACTTAACGTCGACAATCTGTAACTCGGATTTTTTTATCTTCACATTCGGTTAATCTGCGTATTGACAACGCGTTTTCATTGACAAAACTTATAAAAAAAGTTACAATTTTCGTCGGATACTCTGTTATTTGATATACAGCGCAAAAAAAAGAAAAAATTTTTCAAGGAGAACCATAATGAAGGAAATTCAACAGTTGACCGTAAACGCGATACGCGTGTTGTCCGCCGAGGCAATAGATAAGGCAAACAGCGGACATCCCGGACTTCCGTTGGGCTGTGCCGCCATTGGTTACACGCTTTTCGCGGACAATCTTCGCCACAACCCCAAAGACCCCGCGTTTTTCAATCGCGACCGTTTTATACTGAGTGCGGGACACGGCTCCATGCTGCTGTATTCGCTGTTGCATCTTTTCGGCTACGGCGTATCGATGGACGATATCAAGAACTTTCGTCAGTTCGGGTCGCGTACTCCCGGTCATCCCGAGTACGGACATACCCCGGGGGTGGAAACTTCCACGGGCCCTCTCGGACAGGGCGTAGCAAACGCCGTGGGTTTTGCCGTGGCGGAAACCATGCTTGCGGCGCGCTTCAATAAAGACGACTGCAAAATAGTAGACCACTATACTTACGCGCTTTGCGGCGACGGGTGCATGATGGAGGGTATCGAAAGCGAGGCCGCCTCTTTGGCGGGCACCTGGAAGCTTGGTAAACTCATTGTGATTTACGACAGCAACCACATCACCATAGAGGGCGATACCGATACGGCGTTTACCGAAAACGTCGCCAAACGTCACGAGGCTCAGGGCTGGCAGGTCATCAAAGTTACCGACGGAGAGGACGTGGACGCGCTTAACAAAGCCATCAAACGCGCCAAAAAGGAAACGACTAAACCTTCTCTCATAATCGTCAATACCGTAATAGGCCACGGCTCGCTTAAAGCGGGCAGCGCGGACAGCCACGGCTCGCCTTTGGGCGCTGCGGTAACCGAGCAGATGAAAAAAGACCTCGGTTACGATTATCCGCCTTTTACCGTCCCCGACGAGGTTTATGTGCACACCCGTTCTATGCAGAGGCGTTTTTCGGGTTATCAGCGTAAGTGGAAACGCACGCTTAAGGAATACAAGTCAAAGTATCCCGAAGATTATAAATTGTTCGAGTCCGCTTTGAAGCGCGAGCTTCCCGACCTTATTCACGACGACGCGCTTTGGGCAAAAGGCGAGAAAGCCGACGCTACCCGCAATTCGGGCGGAATTATCCTCAACAAACTTGCGGCGGCGGTTCCTTATATCGTGGGCGGAGCGGCTGACCTTGCGCCTTCCACCAAGACTTATATCAAGGGTGCGGGCGATTACTCGGCGGCTGACCGCGCGGGACGCAATTTCCATTTCGGTATTCGCGAGCACGCAATGAGCGCTATTTGCAACGGAATGCAGCTCCACGGCGGGCTTCAGACGTATTGCTCCACTTTCTTCGTGTTCTCCGATTATATGAAAAACGCGATGCGCATGAGCGCAATCATGAAACTGCCCGTCATGTATATATTGACTCACGACAGTATCGGCGTAGGGGAGGACGGTCCCACTCATCAGCCGATAGAACAGCTTTCCGCGCTTCGCACAATGCCTGATATGCGCGTTTTCCGTCCCGCCGATCAGCGCGAAACGGCTGCGGCTTACGTAAGCGCGCTTACCGCAAAATGCCCCACGTCGATTGTGCTTTCGCGTCAGAACCTCGTTCAGCTTGAAAGCAGCGGCAGGGACGCTCTTAAAGGCGGTTACGTCGCGGAAGACTGTGCGGGTACTCCCGACGTCATATTGATAGCGACCGGCAGCGAAGTCGGCGTTACGCTTGAGGCAAAAGCGATTCTTGAAAAGGAGGGTATCAAAGCCCGTGTTGTCAGTATGCCTTGCTGCGAACTGTTCGACGAGCAGTCCGACAGCTACCGCGAGGCGGTTTTACCCAAAAAGGTGAGGGCGCGCGTCGCAGTCGAGGCGGGCTGTACGGCTACCTGGTATAAATACGTCGGTCTTGACGGTAAGGTAGTGGGAATCGATTCTTTCGGCACTTCCGCCCCCGCGTCTACGCTTATGAAGTATTACGGCTTTACCGCCGACAATATTGCCGAAACCGCAAAATCTGTTATAGTAAAATAATATTAAGGAGCGTTTTTTACTTTTGAATTCGCGTTTCTTCGCTTTTTTGTCGAGAATGAAGTATATAAACCGCTGGGGTCTTATGCATTCCACAGTTCCCGAAAACGTTGCCGAGCACAGTTTGCAGGTGGCTTGGGTGGCTCATGCGCTTGCCGTCATCGAAAACAAGTTTTTCGGCGGCAATTTCGACGCTTGCAAAGTAGGTCTTGCGGGCGCGTATCACGAAACGGGCGAGGTGATTACGGGCGATATGCCCACGCCCATAAAATATTTCAGTCCCGAAATAAATTCCGCTTATAAAAAAGTGGAAAAGATTGCGGAAAAACGAATCCTTAATACTCTTCCGCCCGAACTGTTCGACGAATTTCAGCCGCTTGTTCAGCCCTCGCAGGAAGAGAAAAAACTGGTAAAATACGCCGACAAAATTACCGCTTACATCAAGTGCGTGGAGGAACTTAATTCCAACAATACGGAGTTTACTCAGGCCAAGCGTGCCATAGAGGAGGAACTTCGCGCATTTGACTCCAAGTCGGTAAACTATTTCCTCGAAACCTTTTTGCCCGCTTACAGTCTTACTCTTGACGAGCTGTCTTCGGAAGAAAATCAAAAGGAATAAATCAAGCAATATTAAAACCCGTAAGCGTAAAGCGTTTACGGGTTTTATTTTTTTATCGGCGTTTTATCCGATTTGTAAAAATCAGGCCGTCGGTTTTTTTCAACCTGACGGCGCAAAAAAGTGTAACCTATATTATAAAATTTATAGTAAATTATTTTATAAATCTGTCAATAATCAAGCCGACGAGATTAAACCGCAAAAGACAAATTCACAGATTGGTGTTTCTGAAAATATCGTCCAGTTTTTCGCAGAATTCGTCGATTTCGTGTTTTTCTATGGTGTACGGCGGAAGCAATCTTATCACGTTCTGTTTAGTGCAGTTTACCAGCACTCCGGCATTAAGCAGCTGCGCCGCGACGTAATTGCCGTTAAGCGCGCTTCCAAGCTCCACGCTTTGCAATAGCCCCAGACCTTTAACGCCGCTTACGAATTTGTATTTATTGAAGTACGCAAGTTTTCCCGAAAAATATTCGCCTTTTTGCGCTATTTCCTCCAAAAGTCCGTTTTTCAGTTTGTCAACGACTACGCTTGCGGCGGCGCAGGCAAGCTGGTTGCCCGACAGGGTGGAGCCGTGGTCGCCAATCGCAAAAGCGTTTGCAACGTCTCCGCGCGCAAGCGCGGCGGAAATGGGCAATCCTCCGCCCAGCCCTTTGGCAACGGTTATTATGTCGGGCTGAAGTCCGTGATGTTCAAACGCGAACATTTTGCCCGTTCTGCCCATACCCGTCTGGATTTCGTCCAGAATGAACAGTGCGTCTTTGGAGCGGCAAAGCGCGTACGCCCCTACAAGATAGTCGTAGTCGGCAGGTCTTATCGCGCTGCGGCTTTGAATAACTTCCAGCATTATCGCGCCCACATCGTCGGTAAGCGCGTTTTTCAAGGCGTTAAGGTCGCCGTAGGGGACGTGCCTGAATCCCGAGGGCAAAGGCTCGTAAATTTTATAATGACTTTCCTGGCCCGTGGCGGTTAAAGTGGCAAGCGTGCGGCCGTGGAAGGAGCCGTTTGCGGTTATGATGACGGGGCGGTGCTGACCGCGCAGGTTATAGTGTTTTCTGACCAGTTTGATGGCGCATTCGTTTGCTTCGGCGCCGCTGTTGGCAAGAAACATTTTGGTAAAAATCGTATCTTTAAGCAACTTTTCGCAAAGCGCGGCTTGTTCTTCGTTATAATACAGATTGCTTGAGTGAATAAGTTTAGCGGCCTGTTCCGAAATGGCTTTGGTAAGGTCGGGGTTGTTGTAGCCTAAACAGTTTACACCGATTCCGGAAACAAAATCGGTGTATTCTTTCCCTGTCGTGTCGTAAAGCTTATTGCCGTTTCCGCGGACAAAACATATATTCTGCCTGTGAAAAACGTTCATGTAATACTTGTTCGACAGTTCTTTGATTTTCTTTAAGTCCATTTCAGCCCCTTGATAAGCATGATTTGTTTACTTTCTATATTATAAGACAAAGGCGCAATCAAGTCAAGCGACGGGACGCAATAAAAAATCTGTATTACGGTTTTGTGAAAACCTTGTGAAGTCTTTGCGAACGCATTATGCGTATTGTGCAAATTTTATATTATTTGTCTTAAATTTTATGCAAATTGTTATTGATATTTATTTGCCTAATGTAGTACAATAATAGCGATAATCAATAAAAGAATAAGGAGAGGATTATGGCAAGTTTATCGCTCAGACACGTCTACAAAATTTATCCGGGCAATGTTAAGGCAGTAAGCGACTTCAACCTGGAGATTGACGATAAAGAGTTTATTGTGTTCGTAGGTCCGTCGGGTTGCGGAAAATCCACCACTTTGCGTATGATTGCAGGTCTGGAGGAAATCTCCGCCGGCGAGCTTTATATTGACGGCAAACTCGTCAACGACGTAGAACCCAAAGACAGGGATATCGCAATGGTGTTCCAGAACTACGCTCTTTATCCGCACATGACCGTGTATGAAAACATGGCATTCGGTCTGCGTCTCAGAAAAATGGCTTCTCAGGAAATCGACGACAGGGTTAAGGAGGCTGCGGCCATCCTCGGCATCACTCCTTTGCTTTCGCGTAAGCCCAAAGCGCTTTCCGGCGGTCAGCGTCAGCGTGTCGCATTGGGACGTGCTATAGTGCGTGAGCCTAAGGTCTTCCTTCTGGACGAACCTCTTTCCAACCTCGACGCGAAACTGCGTGTTCAGATGCGTACCGAGATTACCAAGCTTCACCACAAACTTGCCACAACCTTTATATACGTCACCCACGACCAGACCGAGGCTATGACCATGGGTACCCGTATCGTCGTCATGAAAGACGGTATCGTACAGCAGGTCGATACTCCTCAGTTCCTTTACGACAGCCCCGAGAATAAGTTTGTTGCGTCCTTTTTGGGCTCTCCGCAGATGAACTTCTTCGAGCATGCCGTGCTTTCCCGCGAGAAGGGTAAGATGTACGCTTCTTTCGGCAGCAACAAGATTGAAATTCCCGAAGAGAAGGCAAAACGCCTTATCGACGAGGCTTATATCGGACAGGAAATTACTTTGGGCGTCCGTCCCGAAGATATTCACGACGAGGAAATCTTTATTTCTTCTTCGCCCAATACCGTTATCAACGCGCACGTCGACGTTATGGAAAAACTCGGAAACGAAACCTTCCTTTATATGGAAGTTGACGGCAAAGAGGATTATACCGTCGCACGTATCGACGCTCGTACTTCCATCAAGGCGGGCGAAAACGTTAAACTCGCCATCGACGCGCATCACCTGCATTTCTTCGATAATAAGACCGAGCTTACTATCATGGGCGTACCGCGTTACAATATGATTGACGCTGAGCTTAATGTGGGCGAGGGCAATACTTTGGTGATTTCCTTCGGCGACAGCAAAATCGTGCTTCCCGAGGCGGTTGCTGCAAAACTTACCGCTCCCGGCGCCGTAGGCGGCAAGGTCAAACTGGGTATTCCGCCCGAAGCTTTGACCACCGAAGCTACTTCCGAATTCGACGCTGTCATCAAAGCTACCGCCGATTTTACCGAGCCTTTCCCGAGATTCACGGCTGTTTATTCCGCAGTCAAAGGCAAGACTACTTTCATGGTTGCTAAACACCCGCTTGACGCGGACGTTAAGAACGGGGCAAAACTTACCTATTACGTCAACCCCGACAAAATCATGCTGTTCGATATGTATTCGGGCGAAAGAATTATTGCTTTCCGTGCGGTTTCCGATAACAAGACGCTTGCAAAAGTTGCCCTTAAGGAAGTCGTTACCAAAGTTAAACCCGCTCAGTCCGCTGAAGGCGCGCCTCAGGCCGAGCCCGAGACTATCGTCAACAAATACGCTGTCGTTTCTTTCGGAAAAAGCAAGCTTACGTTGCCTAACGACGACGGCAAGTTCGACGAGGGCGAATATGAAGTTATCGTCGATTACAAGAACATGGAAACGGGCAAGGAAGCCGTTCAGGCTAATCCGAAGCTTGTCATCTCCGGCGTTGTCGAAGATGCTGATGTTCTTGGCGACAACACCATCGTCTATGCAAGCGTTGACGGTATGCAGCCTTACTTTACCGGTATCGTTGCCGGCACTCCCAAACTTAACATCGGCGACAAAATCAAATTCGTTATCAAGGCCGACGGCGTAAAGAAAGCGTAAAAAACATTCAATAAACACTAAGGCGTATCGCGATAAAAGCGGTACGCCTTTTTCTTTGATTTTTTGCCTGTGTCCAGTGTTATTAAAACAGCTGTTGTGCAGTCGCTATTACCTTTTATCCGATTAAACTTTATTATAAAGACTTTTATGTTGAGGGTTGGTTTATTACGATAAAGTGATAGAATTTTTCCTGTCTCTTATACACATCTGACGCTGCCGACGAACTCTAGGGTGTAG
>OWKP01000024.1_pt1 | contig 125901 bp, 114 predicted proteins | sample 1732991 | NCBI WGS metagenome assembly OWKP01 (sample SAMN05065777, study PRJEB22554) | human gut metagenome | biome: ENVO:2100002; feature: ENVO:00000062; material: ENVO:00002003 | host: Homo sapiens | place: USA
GATGTGTATAAGAGACAGGCCCCGAACGGGAAGCGGATACGCTCCTCTACCGTATTCATTCGGGACGCGGACGGACGGCTGGAGGGCGCGCTGTGCATCAATCTTGACACCACGCGCCTGACGCAGCAGATCGCCTATCTGCAATCGTTTCTCCCGGACAGGCCGAAGCCGAAGCAGCCGCCGCAGAGCGAGCATATCTCCGTCATGATTGAAAATCTGATGGACAACATTCTGAGCGGCTGCGACGTACAGAGCCTTTCCCGTGAGGCGCGGATCGCAAAGGTGCGATTCATGGATGAGAAGGGCGTCTTTCTCATGAAGGGCAGCATCGAAAAGGCGGCCGAAAAGCTGGGCGTCAACAAGGTGACGATTTACAGCTATCTGGACGAAGCAAGGGGGAAACGCGGATGAAAGCAGTCATGACCGGGATCGAAGCAGTCGCGGAACTGCATGAATAAATAAGGAGGAAGCGTTATGGAATTCATCTGCACCAAATGCGGACGGAAAGAGGCCGTGACCACGCGCGCAGCCCACTGTGCCTGCGGCGGGCTGTGGAGGCTCGCATACGAGCCTCCGAAATTCGATTTGGCGGAGATCGACCGGAACGAATGGAGCCTGTTCCGCTACCGGCGCTTTCTGGCGCTGGACGACGAGAGCTGGCGCGGCGTCAGCATGGGCGAGGGCATGACGCCTGTCGTCCGTCTGGATGACAACGTGCTTCTCAAAATGGACTATTTCATGCCGACGCTGTCCTTTAAGGATCGCGGAGCCGCCACGCTGATCGCGCACTGCAAGTCCATCGGCGTGCAGCAGGTCGTGCAGGATTCCAGCGGCAACGCGGGCAACGCTGTCGCCGCCTACTGCGCACGGTCCGGGATCGGCTGCGAGATCTTCGTGCCAGAGGGGACGAGTCCTAAGAAGATCGATATGATTCGCGCCCACGGTGCTGTGTGTACCGTCGTGCCCGGAACACGCGACCACTGCGCGGACGTCTGCCGCGAAAAGGTTGAGCGAGAGGGCGTCTATTACGCGAACCACGTCTACAACCCGTTCTTCTACGAGGGCACCAAAACCTATATCTACGAGGTCTTCGAGCAGCTGGGGCGTATCCCGGCCAATCTGGTGATCCCGGTCGGAAACGGTACGCTCTTCCTCGGCGCGATGTATGCGCTGGAGCATCTTTTCAACAGCGGCGTAATTGACCGCTTCCCGCAGATCATCGCCCTGCAGAGCCAGAACTGCGACCCGCTGCTGCGTGCGGCGGAGCACGGAAAGACAGAGCCGGAGGCCGTCATGCCCGCGCCGACCATCGCCGAGGGCATCGCCATCGGCAAGCCCATGCGCGGCAGGGAGATCCTCACCCTTGCGGAAAAACACGGTGTCCACTTCATTCACGCGCCCGAAGAGCAGATCCTGAGCGCCCGTGCGACGCTTGCGAAGAAGGGCATCTACTGTGAGCATACCACCGCCGCAAACTACGCAGCTTATCTCGAATACTGCCGCGTTTATGGAAAAACGTCAGACACGCTTATCACGATGTGTGGTGCAGGCTTGAAATCTGATCATTAAACCATATGGGTGGCAGGAGTGCTGCATCGTTTGTGTGAATAGCGTGTCTATTGCACAATTTTATGAAAATATTTTATGACATGCCGCGCCCCGACTGCCCATGGCGGTCGGGGCGCGGCGGCTTATTTTGTTCTGCTGCAGCCGGTGCAGCTGTCTTCAGGCTTGATGCACGGTTCGTTTTTCCCGGGGAAAAAGGCGTCCATCGGGAAATCGATCTGGCTGAAGACCTCACAGGGGCTTTCCGTGCTTGTGCCGCCCACCGGCGGGCAGGTCTTCGACGGAACACAGTAATCGAACGTCGGAATGAGCAGCTGCGTATCGCGCTCGAGCCGGACGATGGAGAACTGCCCGATGGTGACGAGCAGGCGCTTGCACTCGCCGGTCAGAACCAATGGCTCATCGAAGCAGTCCAGCAACGTCTCTGGGATGGCAGGTGAGGACTCGCTCTGGCAGCAGCAGTTGCAGGTCTCCATCACCCGTGAGCCAAGGATGATCGGATCGACCGTCTCTGCAATCGCGCGCGGCAGCGAGGCGGCTTGCAAAGACTTCTTGCAAAGACACGTCAAATCGTCACGGCTGGAGAAAATGCGAGCGCTCGTTTCCCCGCCGAACAGCACCAGCCGCTTTGAAAATACAGCAAGGCCTGTAACCGTGTTTGTGCGCCCTGCCGAGAGCGTCGCGTCGGCAATAACGCGATAATAGAACGTGACGTCTACCGTAAAGTAGCCGGAGGAGTAGGGGACGGGCTCCACTTGTACCTGGGTAAAGAGCAGTTCCACATACCGCGCTTTCGCGCTCGCCGCGCAGTCGAGCGTCTGCTGGGAGCCGACTGTTAAGTACACGCGCAGATCCTCAATGCAGTCCTTTGCGAGACAACTATCTGTGATTTTCCCCGTATGCACACAAACCGCTTCACGGATGCCGCGCAGATCACAGGTCTTGCCCGCCTGTGCAGGTTCAGACATTCGGATGACCTCCTAATATGATATCGTAAAGGTTCGCGTGGCCGAAACAGGGTCGTTCACGCTTCGCTTTCATAACAGTTTATGCAAAACCGCCCGTATGTGAAACACCACGCAGGGAAATTGGCCCCGAAATTGCGTGGACAAACGCGGAAATATGTGCTAAAATAAAAACAACTCTAAATTGGTGAGGTATGCCTGCACATGAAACTGGATATCATGGGGCTGCAATTTGATAATGTCACGATGGACGAGGCCGCCGCGCGCGCAGAGAAAATTCTTGCGGGCGAAAAGACCTGCTATGTCGTGACCCCGAATGCTGAGATTGCCTATGAGGCGCTGCACGACGAAAAACTGCGTGCGCTTATCAATGATGCCGATCTTGTTCTGCCGGACGGCGCGGGTGTCGTTCTGGCATCCAAACTGCTCAAAACACCGCTTAAGCAAAAGGTTGCGGGTGTCGATTTTGCTGATCGCTTGCTTTCCGTTCTGGAAAAGACCGGCGGCGGGCTGTTCCTGCTCGGCAGCAAGCCCGGCATTGCGGAACTTGCTGCGCAAAAAATGACAGGAAAGCATCCGAAACTCCGCATCTGCGGCATGAACGACGGCTATTTCAAGGACGAAGCGCCGGTCATTGAGAAGATCAACGCTGCAAAGCCCGATGTGCTCTTTGTCTGCCTCGGTGCGCCGAAGCAGGAGATCTTCATGAAGACGCACTTAAAGGAACTGCATGTCAAACTCATGATCGGCCTCGGCGGCTCACTTGACAGCTTCGCGGGCACGGTCAAGCGTGCACCAAACTGGATGATTCGCTGCAATCTCGAGTGGCTTTACCGGCTTATCAAGGAGCCGAAGCGGTTCGGACGGATGCTCCGGCTGCCAAAATACCTGTTTGCTGTGCTTGGCAAACGGATAAGAGGGTAAGCAATATGGGAAAACTGATTGTGTTTGAGGGAACAGATGGAACGGGAAAGTCAACGCAGTTTGCGCTTCTGACAAAGCGGCTGCAAAGTGAGAATATCCCATTCCGCCGGCTGCAATTTCCGCAGTATCTGGAGCCGTCGTCAGCGCTCATCCGCATGTACCTGAACGGTGAGTTCGGCGAAAACCCGAACGATGTCAACGCCTACGCAGCTTCCACATTCTATGCCGTTGACCGTTACGCGTCCTATCAGCGCGTATGGAAAAAGGACTATGCTTCAGGCGGGCTAATTCTGTCCGATCGCTATACGACCTCCAACGCAGTCCATCAGGGCGGCAAACTGGAGGGAAAGGCACGAGAGGAATTCTTCTCGTGGCTCTATGATTTGGAATTTAACCGTATGGGTCTGCCAAAGCCGGATCTGGTTCTGTGGCTCGATATGCCGGTTGAGATTGCTGAGTCGCTCATGCGCAAGCGTGAGAGTGACACCGGCACGAAAGCCGATATTCACGAGCGAGACGACGGATATCTTCATAAATGCCGCGAGGTTGCGCAGCAGGCGGCGGACTATTTCGGCTGGACGCGCGTCTCGTGTGTTCGGGACGGAAGACTCCGCTCCATTGAGGACATACACGAGGAATTGTATGCGCATGTTCAATCATGTCTGGAGGAAATATAATACTATGGTATATATCATCTTGGGAAAAGGATTTGAGCCGATGGAAGCGGTCGCACCGTGCGATATTCTGCGGCGCGGCGGTGTAGAAGTCTGTTTCGCCGGGATTGGCGGAAAACTGATTGAGGGTGGCCACGGCATTTCGGTGCAGGCTGACTGTACCGTTGAGGAGATGAAACTGGCGGATACCGATATGGTGGTCCTGCCGGGCGGCCTCGGCGGTGTACAGTCGATCCTTGCAAGTGAAACTTCGATGAACTTTATCCGCCTTGCGTATGAAAAAAACTGCTATGTCGCAGCTATCTGTGCTGCGCCGACTATTCTTGCGAGACTTCACATCACGGATGGACGCAAGGCAACCTGCTATCCCGGCATGGAAGACCAAATGGGCACAGCACGGATGATCCCCTGCGGTGCAGTACAGGACGGCAGTGTCATTACTGGCCGTGCGGCAGGTTCCGCTGATGAATTCGGCCTTGCCTGTCTGAGGGCGCTCAAGGGCGAGGAAACGGCCCGTCAGGTTGCTTCCGGCATTGTCTACCGCGCATAAGGGAGGAACACATGGCAGATTTGACCTCAAACAAGCAACCAGACAAGCAGACACCCGAAAACGGTGAGTTGGAAAAAAGTCTGGAGTCGCTTTCGCTTGACGAACTGCTTGCGTCCGTTAAGGATGATCTTGCACGCGTTGATGCGATGATGAACGATAAGAGCGAGGAAGAGCGTGCTCAAACGCCGGCCGAGGCTGAGTTGGGGCGAGAGACGGAGCCGCAGAAGCAGTCTCCCAATATGCCCCCGCTGTTTGAACTGAAGATCCCGGAGGAATACGCTGATCTGACCGTCGATCAGGAGACACCGGATCCGGAACCTGCTGACGAGAAAAGGCATGGCCGCCTGCCGTCCGGCATCCGGGTGCTGCTGTATGTATGCTGCGTGCTGGCCGCCTCAGTACTGCTCGCCGTGTTCGCGTGGCGCTGTGCCGACGATGTGCTGTCACTGACCAAGCAGGACGCAGAAGTTACCGTCACGATTGCCGATGGTGCAACGATCTCCCAGATTGCGAAAGAACTCAAGGACAAGGGGCTTGTCCGCTCGGAGACGCTCTTCAAGCTTTACTGCTGGGCTTCTCATGCTGAACGTACCATCGAACCAGGTACCTATTCGCTCAATAGCCGCTATGACTATCATGCGCTCGTCAGCAATATGGTCGAGGCCAGTCCGGACCGCTCTGTTGTGGAGATCACGATTCCTGAGGGCTACGAGTGTGAGGACATCTTCCGACTGTTGGAGGAAAACGGTGTCTGCTCGTATCAGGATCTCGCGAGTACTGCGGCAACCTATGAATTCGACTATGCCTTCCTGCAGGAGATTCCCTATGGAAGTGAAAACCGCCTTGAAGGCTATCTCTTCCCGGATACCTACCAGTTCTATATGGGAGATGACCCGGAGAACGTCATCGACCGGTTCCTGCGCAACTTTGACAACAAGTTTACCAGTGATCTCTATGATGCGCTGGACGCGCTGAACGACCGTCTTGCCCAGCGCATGCGGGAAAACGCGTTCACCGAGACGGAGATCGCGGACGCAAAGCTTTCGCTCTATGACCTTATCACGGTTGCATCCCTTGTTGAAAAGGAGACGGCCAGAACGTCTGAGAGCGCGACGATCGCGTCCGTCATCTACAACCGCCTGTGCAGCAAGCTTTATCCCTGTCTGGAGATCGACGCAACCATCCAGTATGCGCTTGCTGAACGTAAGGAGATCCTGTCCAATGCAGACAAGGGGGTCCTCAGCCCCTATAACACCTATACGAACGCGGGTCTGCCCGCAGGCCCGATCGCAAACCCTGGCATGAACTCCATCCGTGCCGCGCTCTATCCGGCGGAAACAGACTACTATTTCTACGCACTGGATACGACCGGTGTGCACCACTTCTCCGAAACGTACTATGAGCATCAGAACTTCCTGAATGAACTTGCGGGCAAGGAGGAAGAAGCAGATCAGCAGGCCGGTACGGACGATGAAAATGCAGAGCAAACCGGCGATGCTGCAGATACGGAGAATCAGACAGATGGATAGACGGAAACCGGAACTCTTGTGTCCGGCGGGGGACATGGAAAAGCTGCGCATGGCTGTCGCTTATGGTGCGGACGCGGTATATCTGGCTGGAACCAGCTTCGGCATGCGTTCGTTTACCGCAAACTTCACACCGGACGAATTGCCTCAGGCGATCCGGCTCGCGCATAACGCGGGCGTCAAGGTGCACTGCACGGTCAATATCATGCCGCGCAACGACGAAGCCGCCGCGCTTCCGGCCTATCTTGAGCAGCTGGACGCGGCGGGTGTTGATGCGCTGATTCTTGCAGATCTCGGTGCGTTCAGGATGGCTGGAAAATATGCTCCGCACTGCCAGCGGCATGTGTCAACGCAGCAGTCTGTCGCAAACTATGCCTGCGCGCAAAGCTGGTTCGATCTTGGGGCCAGTCGCGTCGTGCTTGCGCGCGAACTGAGCCTTCAGGAGATCATTGACATCCGGGAGCGTGTCTCGCCGGAACTGGAACTTGAGACGTTCTGTCACGGAGCCATGTGCGTATCCTATTCCGGTCGCTGTCTGCTCAGCAATTATATGACTGGCCGCGATTCCAATCGTGGTCAGTGTGCCCAACCTTGCCGGTATCAATATGCCTTGATGGAGGAAAAACGCCCCGGAGAATTTTTCCCGGTCTTCGAGGATGAAAAGGGCACATACATCATGAACTCCCGTGATATGTGCATGATCGATCATTTGGATGAACTTTGCGATGCCGGGATTGACTGCCTGAAGATCGAGGGGCGCGCAAAATCGGCCTATTACGCGGCCATCGTCACTGGGGCCTATCGCCATGTGCTTGACGACGTATGGGAGGGCCATACGCCGGACAAAATCTGGCGCGATGAGGTTGAACATGTTTCGCACCGCCATTACTCCACCGGATTTTACTACGGCTACCCCGGCCAGTTTACAGAGAACTCCCGCTATCTGCGCGAGTGGCAGATCTGCGCCGTTGTCGAGACATGCGACGCGGGGGGGAATGCAGTTCTCAGCCTGCGCAATAAATTTGCAGCGGGGGATACTGTTGAGGTCGTCGGTCCGGATCTGCGCCCGTTCTTGTGGCAGGTTCCGCCGATGGAAGATTCGGATGGCGTTCCGCTTCTGGAGCCCAGAACCCCGCAGATGCGCTTCCGTGCCAGACTGCCCAAGCAGGTTCCGCCCCTCTCCTTTGTTCGCCATGCCGTTGCCTTATCCGGGATATAAAGTACAGATAAGAAAAACAGGCTGCGTCAATTTGACGCGGCCTGTTTTACTTCTTCCTCCCGGCGGCGGAAGATTTTTGGAAAGCTTGTGAAAATGACGATCGTTGTGACAATGCCTGCAACAAGATCGGCGATGCCCTCTGACAGATATACGCCCTTGAAGCCGAGAAACTGTGTCAGTGCAAAGCAAAGCGGAATCAAAATGACAACTTTTCGGTTCACTGCCAGTAAAAGTGCTTCCTTGGCTTGTCCGAGTCCGACATTGACATTTTGCAGTGTCATCTGCACAAAAAACATGATCGAGCCCATCAGGAACATCGGTGTATAGCGCATGACGATCTGCGTGACCGAATCGCTTGCGGAAAAAAGCTTTGCGTACACCACCGGAAACGCCATGGAGATGGACCAGATGCAGACTGCGTAGATGAACGCGATGATCGTAACATATTTGATTCCCTGCTTCAGCCGTGCAGAATCTGCTTTTCCATAGTTGTAGCTTACAAACGGTTGCATACCGTTTCCGAGTCCATTCAAGGGCAGAGAGATCAACTGAAGCGCGCTCAACATGACGGTCAGTGCGGCAGTGTAATCTTTGTTGCCGCCGGTTGCCCGGTTCAGGTTGATATTGAAGACGATCTGGATGGCGCATTCTGTCAGCGTCATGATAAACGGCGTAAAGCCAAGCGAAACGATACTGAAAACACGCCCCGGAGACAGGCCCAGCAGATTAGACTGAAAGCGGAACAGACTTTTTCGGGAGAAGAAAAAGCAGATGCACCATATGCACGAGCATAGCTGTGAGAGAACTGTTGCAAGACTCGATCCCTGTACGCCCATCCCGAATGTGAAAATAAAAAGCGGGTCTAGCACGATGTTGATGATTGCGCCCAGAAGCACAGAATACATTGCGAGCCGGGAATAGCCTTGCGTCAGAATAAACGGGTTGAGTCCCTGCGCCAGCATGACAAAAATCGTGCCGCAGGCGTAAATCTTTAGGTAGGAAACGGCAAACTCCACCGCGCTTTCCGGGCAGCCGAACAGTAGCACGATCTGCCGTGCAAAGCAGAACGCCGCAGCGCCGATTACAATGCCCAGCAGAACGAGCAGACAGAATGCAGTGTGAAAGATCCGGTTTGCCTCGTCTGGATTTCCTTCGCCAAGCTTGATGCCCGCTCGCGGTGCGCCGCCAAGTCCAACTAGATTTGCAAATGCCTGCATGATGAGCGTGATTGGAAGAACAATTCCAAGTGCGGCCAGCGCATCCATGCCGGAACCTTCAATTCGTGCAACATACATTCTGTCAACGATGTTATATAAAAATGTGATCAGTTGTGCAATGACAGCTGGGATGGTGAGTTTGAATACAAGCGGTAAGATTTTGCCTTCCGCAAGTTCGGCGGTCATATCCTGTTTTTTCTCGTTTTTCATTTTATGCCTGTCCTATTCTATTTTTCGTTCAAATACACTATACTAAAAGTTTGTCCAAAAATCTACCGTTGACAAGATGCGTATCCTGCGCTATTTTAGCGCTAGTTAGATGCTATGGAAAATGAAGGAGATGAATTTGGATGGAGCAGGAATATTCTCGATGGCTTTCGCATGTTGCAGAGTCGGATCTGCTTTCGCAGCTGCAAACTATGAGTGAGCAGGAGCGTCGGGAGGCATTTTGCTGCGATCTTTCCTTCGGTACAGGCGGCTTGCGTGGAATTGTAGGTGCAGGCACGAATCGTATGAATATTTACACCGTGCGCAGAGCGACGCAAGGCCTTGCAAACTATCTGAAGGCGCAGAAGCTTCCGATGTCTGCTGCTATCGCGCATGATAGCCGCCTTTACGGCCGTACCTTTGCCGAAACAGCTGCTTGCGTTCTGGCAGCGAACGGCATTAAGGTCTATCTCTATCCGAGACTGGAGCCGACACCGGCGCTCAGCTGGGCCGTGCGCCGGTATGCCTGCGGAGCAGGCATCTGCATTACGGCAAGCCACAATCCCGCGCAGTATAACGGCTATAAGGTTTATGGCTCTGACGGCTGCCAGATCACACTGGACGCGGCGAATGCCATCGAGGCGGAGATCGCTGTAGTTGACTGCTTCATGGACGTACAAACCTGCGGCTATCAGGAAGCCTGTGCTGACGGACGCATTGAGTCAATCCCGGACAGCGTACTGGATGCGTATATCAATGCCGTATATGCTCAGCGTGTAACGGATATCGATTGCTCTGGTCTGCGGCTTGTCTATACGCCGCTTTGTGGCAGCGGGCTGGAATGCGTGCAGAAGCTGTTGGACAGACTTGGCGTTGCGGACGTCACAGTTGTGCCGAGCCAGGCAAAGCCGGACGGGAAATTTCCAACTTGTCCGTATCCCAATCCGGAGATTCGAGAGTCGATGGAGGAGGGACTGAGGCTTTGCAGGGAAAAGCAGCCGGAACTTCTCATCGGTACAGACCCGGACTGCGACCGCTGCGGCGTTGCTGCGCGCGATCAAACAGGGGAGTACCAGCTTATCTCCGGAAACGAAATGGGTGTTTTGCTGCTGGATTTCATCTGCAAAGCGCGCCTCGCCGCCAATACCATGCCGCATGATCCTGTCGCGGTCACGACAGTTGTCTCAACCGGCATGGCGGATAGGCTTGCGGCACATTACGGTGTCACACTCCGGCGGACGCTCACAGGCTTCAAATATATCGGCGAGCAGATCGGTCAGCTTGAACGCGAAGGACATCCGGAGCGTTTTCTCTTTGGCTTTGAGGAAAGTTACGGTTATCTGTCAGGTACGCATGCGCGCGATAAGGACGGGGTAAACGCAGTATTGCTGATCTGTCAGATGGCGACTATGTATCAAAAAGCAGGCGTTACACTCCTGGAGGTGCTGAACACCCTGTACCGAACCTACGGCTGGTACGAAAACGGTCAGCTTGTTCGGGGCGTTCCGGGGGCGAACGGGATGGAACGCATGCAGGCCCAGCTTACTGCGCTGCGAAAGGCGCCGCCGAAGACACTGGCTGGCATGCCCATAGAGGACGTTTGGGATTATGCGGATGGTCGGGACGGTTTGCCACCGGCCGATATGTTGGAGTTCCGACTTGTAAACGGTCGTGTTCTGCTCCGTCCTTCCGGCACGGAGCCAAAACTCAAACTCTACATGGAAGTCCATGAAAACGACCCACTTCAAGCGAAAATATCCTATACCGCGCCTCGGTCAGCCTGTGAAGCGCTTCTGTGACGACCACACCATCGGGCCTGCCGCAAAAGCGGCAGGCCCGATGGTTATTCTGCCCAGTAAAGCCCGGCTGCTTTGGCGGCAGGAGCGGCTGCAAGCAGCATATTTGCTGCTTCGCGCCGTGTCAGCGGAGCCTCGTAGTCCGAGGCCGCAAGCGGGATTCCGGCGTTTGAGAGCGCGCTGACCGCGCTTTGCGCCCATGCGGGAATAGCGGAAGCCTCATCCGGCGCAAATACGGCTGCGTCGCCCGGCAGGCGCAGAAGCTTCTGCAGCATGACGGCAGCCTCTGCGCGGCTTAGGTCCTCCTCAGGGCGGAAGACCAGCCCCTCTTCTGTCGGCGTTCCGGAGATCATGCCGGACTGATAAGCTGCTGCCAGATACGGCTGCTGCCAACGCGGCGTGTCCAACTCATCGGCAAAGCCGGTCGAGATTGCCTCGTCTGACTGCTCAAGTCCGGCTAGCTTCATGCAGGCAATCAGAAATTCACTGCGGCTGACGGATGCATCCGGCTCGAAGCAAAGATTTCCAGCAATGATTCTTCCAGTATAGAGCCCTTTGTCCTTGAGCCACATGGCAGCGAACGCATCCCGGTCGCCAGACATATCCTGATACGTTGCCTTATCAGCCGGCTTTAAAATACGGATTTTGATACAGGCTTCGTTTGAGACGTTTCCTGCCGGATCGGTTGCGGTATAGATAAAGGAGTCTTTGCCGACCTTGTTTTTATCCGGCGTATAGGTGAAGCTGCCGTCCTCATGCAGTTCGACCGTGCCGCGCTTTGGTCCTTTGACAAGCTGATACGTCAGCTGCTGATCTTCCTGATCGACAGCGGCAAGTACGCCGGAATTTGCAATGTTCTTATACGTTTCCAGTGTCCCATCCTCACAGACTGGGGCTGTATTTGTGCCGGAAAGAATGCGCAGGCTTACAGTGACGGCATCTGTTAGAGTTCCGTTTTCAATCGGGCAATAGACCAGTTCACAGTCTGCGTTTCCAAGGCAGACCGGGCGCAGCTTCATGTTATCCAGTGCTGCGGCAGGCAGAATATCGCCTCGGCGGATCACGCGGCTGCCGATGCAAAGTTCAGCCTGATACGCGGGGGGAACGGAGGAAATGTAGATGCCCTCCAGTCCGTCAGAGGAAGAAAAATCTGCAGCGGAAAATCGGTATTCCGACGTATAATCGACGGTGATCTCTGCTGCCAGAGCAGGGACGAAGAGAATGACCAGAACCAGCGCTGCGGCAAGCGTAGCGCGAAGTGAGCAGATGCGGTGTTTCAAAGGGAAAACCTCCTTCTTGATGTTACAGAGGTAGTTTCTGCGCCAGACGGGAAAATATGCAAGCATCGCCGAAAAAATCCCTCCGAAAGCTTCGGAGGGATAAATCGGATTGTGTTATGAATAGAACGCATCGATCGCCGCGACAAGTTCCTGCAAAACCTCGCGCAGCGGTTTTCCTTTGATCTGTGCTCCAGCCGTTGCGCCGTTTCCACCACCGCCAAGCTTCTCCAGAACTGCCTGCACATTGCATGAACCGATGGAACGCGCACTGATTATAACCTGCTCCCTGTCCGGGAAGAGAACGAAGGAGGCTGTGATGCCCGAAATGTTGATCAGTTCATCTGCAGCCTGAGATGCAATCACGCGTGTGATCGTTTCGTCGATACAGGCGATGGCAAGTTCGCTACGGTACAGCCGTGCAGCCTGCACGACGCGGTAGCGCATAAGAGTATCATCCAGATCAGACTGGAACAACTTTTTAACCTCGACCGGGTCTGCGCCTGCCTTGCGCAGATAGGCCGCAGATTCAAACGTGCGTGAACCTGTGCGGATGGAAAAATTCTTTGTATCCAATACAATGCCGGCCAGCAGCGCCTGCGCCTCAAGCGGCTTGACATCGCGCTGGTTTACGGCGTATTGCAAAAGTTCTGTCACCAATTCGGAAGCTGAGGAAGCATAGGGCTCATGCAGGTTGAGAACCGGCTGCTCGATATAATCCGCTGCTCTGCGGTGGTGGTCAATCACGGCTACGCGGGAGATCGATTCCAGAAGCGGCTTGCATTCGACCTGATCAGGACGGTTTGTGTCAACAACAATAAGAAGACTGCGGTTGTCTGCTTCAACCAGTGCGTCCTGCCCGGAAATGAAGAGGTCGGCATAGTCCTGCGAGGCCTTGAGTTCTTCAATCAGGCTCTGGCAGGCATTCTTTTGCAGATCGATCACGATTCTTGCCGGGCGGCCCTTAGTACGGCACAGGCACAGAAGACCGACGGCAGAGCCGAGAGCATCGAGATCTGCCATGCGGTGTCCCATGATATAAATGGTGCTGGACTGGCCAATCAGTTCTGACAGAGAACCTGCCACGACACGGGATCTGACGCGCGTATGACGGTCAGTTTCTTTGGTTCTGCTGCCATAGAAGGTAAAATTGAAGCGATCCTTGATAACGGCCTGATCGCCGCCGCGGGAGAGTGACATTTCGATCGCAAGCGCCGCAAAGCGGTAGTTTTCCGCGAAGCTTCCGCCGTCCTTTCCAATGCCGAGTGAGATTGTTGCCGACATGCCGCTGCTTGATGAAACGTGCCGCACGTCATCCAAAAGAACGGAGAAGCGGTTTTCCTGAAGTTTGGCAAGGTCTTTGCTCTCAAAGATTACCAGATAGCGGTTGCGTTCGGTTTTCCGGCACAGTGCCTCCAGTCCTGCCGTCCAGTTTGCTATGACATCGTTGAGTTGGGCGTCAAGCGTAGAGACAGCGGAATCGGAGAGATTGGCGGTCAATTCGTCGTAGTTATCGATCAGAACGATCGATACAATGGGTCGTGTCCGCATAAATTCGTCACGGACATTGAACATTTCGGTCATGTCGGCGAAATAAATCGTCGCAAGCTGCACAGTCGTTGCATCGTCCTCAGATCGAACATAGTTGCCGTAGATACGGTAGCGTCGCCCGCCTATAATCCGGTCGCCAGGCAGTTCGGACTGACCTTCGCGCAGCCAACTGGTAGAAAAGCCAGAGATCACGGAATCAAGCGTCTGATAGCAGGCCGTGTCGGAAAGGCCGGTGATGGCAAAGAAGCTGGGGTTTCCCCAGATGATCTCGTTTTCCGGCAGCCGAATAACCGCCATCGGGAATGCGGAACCGGCATGGACGGAAATTCCGACGGAATCAGTTGCAGTTTGTACATAACTCATGAGTTGACGCTTGCGCCGGGAAAGCTGGACGCGGCTAATGGTAAACACAATCAGCGTTACAATCAGAGCGCCTCCCGCCAGATAATACTGCCGCAGCACGGCAGCTGCGGCGGCGAAAAGCAGCATGACCGCAAAATACCAGACTGTATTGGGATAGAGCAGCCGTCCAACAGACTTTTTCATATACCGCCGCCTCCTCTTTGCAAGCATTAAACTATATATTGTATATATTATACCAGATATGGCCGTAAAATCAACATAAATCGCGTTTAAGTGTATAGCGGGTCAAACCCGCTTTGGGAAAACTTCAGGAAAAGCCGGAAAAAAGGTATACTTTCTGAAAAAAGTGTGATATACTTAATCGAAATTGCCTCACAGGAGGCTCTTATGGGATTATGCGCCGCTTCAGACGGCGCAGCAAATAGATCATCTGCATATTGAAATGGAGCGCAGGCAGTGGTGAAGCAGGCCGGGACGAGACGGGGTCCCGGATACTTCCCAGCATGTGCCTGTTCTCCTGCGTCTTTTTTGCATTTGCTCCGCGCGCAGCTTCCTTGTCTGAACGGCTTCGCGCAGCCTAATCCATACCTAATTTTAAGAAAAGAGTGAAATCATTTGGCAGAAAAATTGAAAATTATCCCGCTTGGCGGTTTGAACGAGATCGGAAAAAATATGACCGTGCTGGAATACGGCAAGGACATCATCATCGTTGACTGCGGCCTTGGCTTCCCGGATGATGAAATGTACGGTGTTGATCTGGTTATTGCAGATATGACATATCTTGTCAAGAACAAGGACAAGATACGCGGTATGTTCCTGACGCATGGCCATGAAGATCATATTGGAGGCATTCCCTATGCTATGGAGCAGTTCAACTGCCCCATCCACGCCACGCGTTTGACCGCTGGTATTGTTCAGCTGAAACTGGAAGAGCATCAACTCCAGAATACTGTGCACCTGTTTACACATGAAGCAGGAGAGAAGGTCAAAGCAGGCTGCTTTACAGTGGAATTCATCCATGTGAATCATTCCATCGCTGACGCTGTCGCGTTTGCCATTAAGACCCCGGTTGGCACCGTCGTCATGACGGGCGATTTTAAAATCGATACCACGGCGGAGGATGGCATGATCGATCTAGCACGCTTGGGCGCGTTGGGCAAGGAGGGCGTGCTGGCGCTGCTTTGTGATTCGACCAACGTGGAGCGGCAGGGCTATACGCCTTCCGAGCGCACGGTTGCGGGCAGCTTTGAACGGCAGTTTTCCGGCTGCAATAAGCGCATCATTGTTACGACCTTCGCATCCAATGCCTTCCGCCTGCAAAGCCTCATTACGGTTGCAAAAAAATTTGGCCGCAAGGTCGCAGTCACGGGCCGCAGTATGGAAAATATCTTGAAGGTTTCAACGGAACTCGGCTATCTGAAGATTCCGGCAGGGACACTTGTTGATATCAATCAAATCAAGCAGATCCCAAACAACAAGCTTGTGATTGTTTCGACCGGCTCACAGGGGGAGAATATGTCAGCGCTTTACCGCATGGCATTCTCTGGCCATCGTCAGGTCGAGATTACTGCTTCCGACCGTGTGATCATCTCCGCATCCGCCATTCCCGGCAATGAAAAATCCATCGGAAAAATTATCAACGAACTTTACCGCAAGGGAGCGGAGGTCATCTACGACAAGCTTGAGGGCCTGCATGTCTCTGGTCACGCTTGTCAGGAGGAACTGAAAATTATCCATGGCCTGCTGAAGCCCAGATTCTTTATTCCCGTTCATGGTGAGCAGCGTCATCTGCAGGCGCATTCGCGTCTGGCCCAGACCATGGGCATGGATCCTAAGAATATTTTCATCTCCGACATCGGCAAAGTGCTTGAACTTACAAAGACCACCTGCAAGTGGGGCGGTACCGTTCCGTCCGGCAGGATTCTGGTTGATGGCACTGGTGTCGGCGACGTCGGAAGTGTTGTCCTGCGCGACCGAAAGCATCTGGCGCAGGACGGCATGCTGGTCGTGGTCGTCAACATTTCTAGCGAGGACGGCAGCGTCATCACCGGCCCTGACATCATTACCCGCGGCTTTGTCTATGTAAAAGAGTCGGAGAACCTAATGGAAGAACTGCGCGTGATTGCTGCGCACGCCATTGACCGGTGTAGCCAAAACGGCCGCAGCGATTGGAGCGTTCTGAAGGCCAATATCAAAAATGACCTGTCTGGGTATCTGTTTAAGACGACAAAGCGCAATCCGATGATCCTGCCGGTCATTATGGAGATTTGAGGAAGCTGAACTCTCAATTTTTTCTGAAAACAAGAAAAAACAGAAAAAAAGTCAAATCAGGCATTGTCAAATCGATGAAGTTGGGGTTATAATAATACAGTTGCGCGAGTGCGCGGCAATGTTACCAGATGAATGAGGATGAGCGAAAGAATGGCAAACAATAAGAACCCGAAGCCCTCGACCGAGGATGCAATGGCGGCGGTTTCCGCGCTGATCGCAAAGGCAAAACGCGAGGGCAGCATTCAGTCGAGCGAGTTGACGGCCGAACTGGAAAAGCTGGATCTACCGGTCGAGAAAATCGAGCATATTTACGATACTTTTGATGCGATGGGCATCCAGATTGTCAGTCCCGAGTTGGAATTGGATGTTTCCGGTGATCTCGGAATGGACATGGATGAGGTTCCCGAAAACGACGAGGAAGAACTTGTTGATCCGCTTGAACTTGCTGCGGAATACAATCTGGACGATCCGGTGCGCATGTACCTCAAGGAGATCGGCCAGGTCAAGCTGCTGACTGCCGACGAAGAAATTGAGTTGGCAAAGCGCGTTTCCGAGGGCGACAAAAAGGCAAAGGATCGTCTGACAGAAGCCAACTTGCGCCTTGTCGTATCGATTGCCAAAAAATATTCCGGCCGAGGCCTGCACATTCTGGATCTGATTCAGGAAGGCAACACCGGCCTGATCCGTGCAGTCGATAAATTTGACTATACAAAGGGAAATAAATTCTCTACATATGCAACGTGGTGGATTCGGCAGGCCATTACTCGAGCCATAGCCGACCAGGCGCGTACCATCCGTGTTCCGGTGCATATGGTTGAGGTTATCAACAAGGCTACCCGCTGCAACCGCAAGCTGGTGCAGGAATTAGGCCGTGAGCCGACGTTGGAAGAGATCGCTGCCGAGTTGAATCTTCCGATTGAAAAGATCATCGAGGCCAACCGCACTGCGGCGGATACGCTCTCGCTCGATATGCCAGTCGGCGACGAAGAAGATACGACCATCGGTTCCTTTGTCGAAGACGATAACACGCCAGGCCCGGTCGATGCAACGTCCAACGCCATGCTCTCTGAGGCGCTGACCGAGATCCTCGGTACGCTGACCGAGCGTGAGGCAGACGTGCTGCGCATGCGCTTCGGCATGTATGACGGCCGGACGCACACGCTCGAAGAGGTCGGCCAGATCTTCGGCGTCACGCGCGAGCGCATCCGTCAGATCGAAAACAAAGCTATCCGCAAGCTGCGCCACCCGTCCCGCGCAAAAAAGATCAAGGATTTCTATTGCTGATACGAAAAACGCCCTTGCAGGAGTTTCTGCGAGGGTGTTTTTTCTTCATTCACGCAACCATCGCGCGCAGATTTCGTCTTATATACTATCAGAAAGAATCAGGAGGGAAAACCTATGCGAACAGTACGAAGCACGATAACTCTGCTCCTTGCGTTTCTTTTGACCGCCGCGCTCTGCGGCTGCGCAGCTTCTTCTCCAGGCGAATCGCCCGGCAGCGCCCCGGCCAAGCCGGTCGATGCAACAGATTTTATGTCCAATGCGGGCCCGGTTTTTCCGCTGACGCTGGCACAGGCGGAGCCTGCGCTTTTTGCCGATCGGGAGTTGCTGCTGGACTGCGCACCCTATGCCGAAGAGAATACTGCCGCGATCACAGTGACAGACCGGTACACGATCCGCAATGATTCCGGCGAGGACTGCACGGTGACGGCGCTTTATCCCTTCGTTTCCAGTCTCAGCGACCTCAATTTGCTCCAACCGGTTCTGACGGCAGATGGAGTCGCTGTGAAGAGCACGCTCTATCCCGGTGCGTTCCCCGGCTGGTTTGGTCCGGCCAGTCCCGAACCGGAGAATGTGGAGGAACGCTGGAATATCCGCCACGCGGAAAGCTGGACAGAGTATCAGACGCTGTTGACCGGCAGCTATCAGGCTGACGCGCTCGCGCCGAAAACACTGCCGGAGCAGAAAGTCTATGTCTATTCCTTTACCGCATCCGGCGAAACGACGGCAAACGCAGCGACGCTGGCAATCACAGTCGATGCAGACCCGGAAAAAACGACGATCCTGTCCTATGGGATCAACGGCTATGGCCAGAACGACGCGACAGGCCAGCCGCAGTACAGCTATTTTACAAGAGTGCATAATCAGACGCTGCATCTGCTTGCTGTGCTCGGGCAGGATCTGACCGGCTGCACCATGCAGGGCTATACCGACGGAAGCTGCGAGAAGGGGAAAGAACTGGACGCGCTCGAAGGAACTGTGACGCGCACCGAAATGACCCTTGCGGAGTTTCTGCGGCAGACCGCCGCCGCGCAGCTTGGCGCGGACGCTTCCGCCGACGATATTGACTGGCTCGCAGCTGCCGCCGCAGATCTTCTGATGCAATACGGTGTTTGCTCCGCCGCATCCGCCGAGCGCTACAGCGATGGAATGCTGGATGCCATGCTTCAGGACATGGAAGCTGTCCAGCGTATCTGCTATGCCGCAGCGGACATCACCATCCCGGCGGGCGGCACGGTCTGCATTGAGGCCGTCTCCCGCAAGCCGCACAGCTTTGATTTCTTTGGATTTTATAACAAAATGGTTGACGGTTATGGCGTTATGACAACCGGAAGCATTCTGACATTCCAAAACCAGACCGCGCGTATGGATACACACGGTCTGGTTACAATCTACGGGCAGAACTTTAACTTTGGTGGACAGGGGAGCACCGTTCCGTTGTCCGCGCAGACGGAGTACTACTATCTCAACTTGATAGCTGGGGCTGCAGACTCATAACAGCCGCACCACAGGCTTAATGAGGTCGCGCGGCTTGTCCTTCATGAGTTGGAGCGCGTCCGGAAGCTTATCCAAACCGTCGAAGACATGCGTGATCAGCGGCTTTACGTTGAGCCGCCCGCTTGTCACAAGCGCAGAAAGCTTTTCCATCCGCAGCCGTCCGCCCGGCATGAGGCCACCGTTGATCTGCTTGTGCCCCATCCCGACGCCCCATTCCGCACGCGGCAGGCGAATGTATTCTCCGCTGCCGAGATAATTGACATTTCCGATTCTTCCGCCTGGCTTCAGGACTTTTACGACCGGAATGAACGTATTGACATCGCCGCCTGCAATGATTGCACAGTCAACACCTCTTCCACCAGTCAATTCCAGAACCTGCCCATCGATGGGGCCATTTTTATAGCTGATGAAATCGGAAGCACCGTACTGTCGCGCTGCATCTACGCAGACGGGCCGCGTTCCGACTGCGAAGACTCTGGCTGCGCCGCGGAGCGCTGCCCCTGCCACCGACATCAGTCCGACCGGGCCGATGCCGACTACGAGCACGGTATCACCAAACTGTACGTCTGCGAGTTCTGCGCCGTGAAAACCGGTCGGCACCATGTCCGAGAGCATGCAGGCTTCCACAATGTCCATACCCTCCGGCAAATGCGCCAGATTGCCGTCGGCGTCGTTTACATGGAAATATTCCGCAAATACGCCGTCCTTGATATTTGAAAATTTCCATCCGGCCAGTATCCCGCCTGAGTGCATTGCATAGCCTGCCTGCGCCTCCAAAGAACTCCAGTCCGGCGTGATGGCCGGGACAAGTACCCGGTCGCCGGGCTTGAAATCCTTTACCAGCGCGCCCGTCTCTACAACCTCTGCGCAGCACTCATGTCCTAGAATCAGGTCGTGCCGGTCGCCGACTGCACCTTCCCAGACGGTATGCACGTCCGACGTGCAGACTGCTGCCGCAAGCGGACGGCAGATCGCATCCATCGGCCCGCATACTGGGCGGGACTTTTCCACCCAGCCGACCTCTCCAATCCGCAGCATTGCAAATCCCTTCATATGCGTCCCTACTTTCCAATCAAGTCGGGATAGTTTGTGAAAAGGATAACCTGCTTATACAAAAGCAGCGGCCTCCGTTTTGGAAGCCGCTGCTTTTCTGTCAGCCCATTTTTTCTTTCAGATGGGACAGGCGCTCAAGTGCCTCGTAGAGCGTCTCATCTTTCTTGGCAAAGTGGACGCGAACGATGTTATTGACATTTTCATTGAAAAACGACGTACCGGGAACGCAGGCCACACCAACCTTTTTTGCCATTTCCAGGCAGAAATCCACGTCGGATTCACCCTTGCGCATATACGGGCCGATATCAGCCAGTACGAAATACGCGCCCTGCGGGTCGGTAAACGGAATGCCGATCTGCTTTAAGCCGTCGGTGAACAGCTTTTTCATGTGCGCATAATGCGCGCCAAACTCCTGATAATAGCTGTCCGGCATATCGAGGCCCACAACAGCGGCTTCCATCAGCGGAGACGGTGCACCGACGGTATTGAAGTCGTGATACTGTTTGATGCGGTCCATAATGGACTTCGGTGCGATAGCGTAGCCGAGACGCCAGCCGGTAATGGAATAGGTCTTGGACAGGCTCGAACAGCTGACCGTCCGCTCCCACATGCCAGGCAGACTGTTCATGTAGATATGCTTGTGTCCATCATAGACGATATGCTCGTAGACCTCGTCCATGATGGCAAACGCATCATACTTGATGCAGAGTTCCGAAATCAGTTTCAGTTCGTCGTAGGTGAAGACTTTGCCGGATGGATTCGACGGATTGCAGATCAAAATGGCCTTCGCGCCTTGCTTGAAAGCGCCTTCCAGCACATTTGCATCGAAGTTGAATTCTGGCGGTACCAGCGGTACGAAGACCGGTTCACAGTCCGCCATAATAGCCTGCGCGCGGTAATTTTCAAAATACGGGGAGAACATGATGATCTTGTCGCCCGGATTGGTCAGGGCAAAGATTGTATCGACCATGGCTTCTGTCGAGCCGATGGTTACGACCATATCGGTATCCGGGTCGAGTGCGCGTCCCATGAAGCGCCCAGCTTTGCGGGCCAGTGCCTGACGGAAGTTCGGTGCGCCCATCGTGATGGGGTACTGGTGCGGGCCTAGCGCGCTGACCTCGGCGAGCCGGTCAGTAAGTGCCTTGGGCGGGTCAAAATCAGGGAAGCCCTGTGCCAAATTGATCGCGCCGCACGCAAGGCTCACGCGTGTCATGCGGCGAATAACGGAGTCGGTGAATAATTTGTTTTTTCTGCTCATTTCCTGCATGGTTGGTTCCTGCCTTTCTCAATCTGCTGAGACAATGCCGAGCGTTGCGGCGTCGGCGAGTTGAATGCCGTTCGCAGCCAGCAGCGAAGAAACTGCCGCCGGATCTGCAACCCGGAGGATCATATAGGCCATCCCATTCGACTGGCCAAAGATCGAATACATATATTGAATGTCAATGCTGTTTTTTGCGAGCAGCTGTAAAAGCATACTCAGTCCGCCCGGCTCATCCGATACGCCGACTGCAATAACATCGCTTGAGGAGAAGATAAAACCGTTTTCGCGCAGCACGCGGCAGGCTTCCGGTTCGTGGCTGGCGATGAGGCGCAGCACACCGTAGTCGCTCGTCTCAGCAATGTTGATCGCGCGCAGATCAATGCCGTTTTTGGCCAGCAGAGCCGTGATCTCAGCCAGCTGACCAGCCCGGTTTTCCAAAAATACGGAAATCTGATGAATTGCCATAGCTTCTGCCTCCTTAGATTCTGCGCTTGTCGATGACGCGGATAGCCTTTCCTTCACTGCGTGCAATCGATTTTGGGGAAACAAGATGCACCTGCACGAAAATGCCGAGCATCGCTTTGAGCGCGGCGACAAGGCTCTTCTCGCGCTGCGTGATCTCAGCCAGCGAGTCGGAAAAGTGCTCCGACGTCATCTCGACGAGCACATCCAGCGTGTCGGAGTTGCTGACGCGGTCAACCACGATCTGATAATTGGACGTATACCCCTGCTCCAGCAGCACCGTCTCAATCTGCGACGGGAAGACGTTCACGCCCTTGACAATCAGCATATCGTCGCTGCGGCCCATGGGTTTGCACATCTTGATATGTGTCCGACCGCAAGAACACTTCTCGTGCCGAAGAATGCAGATATCGCGTGTCCGGTAGCGCAGCAGCGGGAAAGCCTGCTTCGTAATCGAGGTGAACACCAGTTCACCTTGCGTTCCTTCCGGAAGCACTTCGCCGGTGTCTGGGTCGATAATTTCTGCGATAAAATGATCTTCGTTGATGTGCATGCCGGTCTGTGCGCTGCACTCATACGCCACACCCGGGCCGGAAAGTTCAGTCAGACCGTAAATATCATATGCTTTGATACCGAGACGCTTCTGGATATCCTGCCGCATCTGCTCACTCCATGCCTCCGCACCGAAAATACCGGCCTTCAGATGGATTTTGTTCTGCAGCCCGCGCTCGTGGATGGATTCTGCCAGATACGCAGCGTAGGACGGCGTGCAGCATAAAATGGTCGCTCCGAGATCCTCCATGAACTGCAGCTGACGGTCTGTGTTGCCGGATGACATCGGCAGCGTCAGGCAGCCGAGTTTCTGACTGCCGCCGTTGAGCCCGAAACCGCCGGTGAATAGTCCGTAGCCATACGCGACCTGGCATACATCCTCCGGGCCTGCGCCCGCAGCGGCCAGCGCTCTTGCGCAGCAGTCGTCCCAGAGATCAATGTCTTCTTTCGTGTAAAACGCAACGACGCGCTTGCCGGTCGTGCCGGACGTCGAGTGAATGCGGACGCATTTTTCCAGCGGCTCCGCCAGCAGGCCAAACGGATATGCCTCACGCAGATCGGCCTTGCTTAAAAACGGCAGCTTGTAAAGATCGTCCCGGCTTTTGATATCGTCCGGCGCAATGTGTGCCGCCTCCATCTTTGCGCGGTAATAGGGCACATTGTCCCACACATGCCGCACCTGACGGACAAGCCGTTCATCCTGCCAGGACCGGATCTGCTCCTGGCTGGCACATTCGATTTCCTTCTGATAATACCGTTCCATGGGTTCTCCTTATGCTTATGCCTCTGCGCCGAGCGCAAAGGCCTTTTTGTTGAGTTCGAGGAATTTTTCCGGGACGCTCTTCTCAATCGCGTCCTGCCACTGCTCATCCGTAAAATGGAAATACCGGCTGAGCCGACCCAACAATACAAGATTGACAGCCTTGGACGAACCTGCCCTGAGTGCAAGTCCCAGTGCGTCCATCGCATCAAGTCGGATGGGAAGCGCCGATAGCTTTGCTTCCAGCGTCTTCGGATAGTCTGCTGTGCCGGTAATGACCGGCATAGGGTTGATCCTCTGCGTATTGGTCAGCAAAACGCCGTCTTTTTTCAAATATTCGACCCATCTGGCTGCTTCCAGCAGTTCAAATGAGAGAATGAAATCGGCTTCACCCTTATCGATGATCGGGGAGTAGACTTTATCGCCGTAGCGTACATAGGTCACAACGCTGCCGCCGCGCTGACTCATACCGTGAACTTCGCTGACTTTGACGTCATAGCCGTTTTCCAACAAAATCCGACCCAGAAGCTTGCTGGCCAGCAGCGTACCCTGTCCGCCGACGCCGACGATCATGATGTTTTTCGTTTCCATGACAGTGCCTCCTTTTCTCATTCGCCCAGCGCGCCCTTATGGCACAGCTGGCGGCACAGGCCGCAGCCCGTGCAGAGGGTGTTGTCGATTTGTACTTTGCCGCCCATCACGCTGATAGCAGGACAGCCAAGCTTCATGCAGGACTTGCAGCCCACGCATTTTTCGGGCTTTGCCTCAATGGGGCCGGGGTGCTTGACGTATTTGAGCAGGGCACACGGACGGCGGGAGATAATAACCGACGGTTCATTTGCGGCAAGTTCCTCTTTGACCGCTTTGTCGCAGGCAGCAAGATCATACGGATCAACGATCTGCACACGCCGGATGCCAACGGCATGGCACAGGGCTTCCAAATCGATTTTCGTGCACGGATCTCCCTTGAGATTGAAGCCGGTCGTCGGATTCTGCTGGTGTCCGGTCATGCCAGTGATGGAGTTGTCAAGGATGATCACGGTTGAGGTTGATTCGTTGTATGCAATGTTAATGAGTCCGGTCACGCCGGAGTGCATAAACGTTGAATCGCCGATGACAGCGACGGTGCGCGCCGCATTCTTTTCGCCGGAAGCCTTATTAAACCCGTGCAGGCCAGAGACGGATGCACCCATGCAGATCGTCGTGTCGATTGCCTGTAATGGCGCGGCAGCACCCAGCGTATAGCAGCCGATGTCTCCAAGTACCGTCAGCTTGTTCTTTTTCAGCGTATAGAACAGGCCCCGATGCGGACAGCCAGCGCACATGACAGGCGGTCTGGCCGGAATCGCTTCGTTCAGCTTGCTTCCGGTATGGACAGCCATGCCAAGCTTTTCTGCAATATCATTCTGGCTGAACTCACCGATGCAGCCGAACAGGTCTTTGCCTGAAACATTCTGTACGCCGATGGAACGGCAATGGGTTTCGATGATCCCATCCAGTTCTTCCACAACAATTACACGCGCTACGCTCTGCGCAAACGCGCGAATCTTTTCGACTGGCAGGGGATTGACCATGCCGAGTTTCAGAACAGGATACCGGCTGCCGCAGACTTCCTTGACGTACTGATAACTGGTCGAGGATGCGATCAGACCGATGGAGCGATCGGAACCGTCTTCCATGCGGTTGATCTCTGCTGTCTCGGACCATTCCTGCAAAGCAAGTGTCCGCTGCTCTACAACGGGGTGACGTGCCTTAGCGCAGGCAGGCATCATGACGAATTTGGCGATGTTTTTTTCATAGGGGACAGGCGTAACTTCCTGCCGTGCGGACGGTTCTACTACGCTCTGCGAATGCGCAACGCGGGTACACATTTTAAGAAGAACTGGCGTGTCGAACTTTTCAGAGACTTCATAGGCCAGTTTTGCAAATGCCAGCGATTCTGCCGCATCCGACGGCTCGAACATCGGAAGCTTTGCTGCAATGGCATAATGGCGCGAATCCTGCTCGTTCTGCGACGAGTGCATGCCCGCATCGTCCGCTACACCGATGACAAGACCGCCGCGCACGCCGGTATAGGACAACGTAAACAGCGGATCGGCTGCGACATTCATCCCGACATGCTTCATGCCGCAGAAGCTGCGGTAGCCTGCCAGACTTGCGCCGAACGCAGCCTCCATCGCTACCTTTTCGTTAGGCGCCCATTCTGCGTAAATTTCCGGATATTTGGCCGCGCATTCCGTGATCTCCGTGCTGGGTGTGCCGGGATAGCTGGAGACAAAGCTGCATCCGGCCTCGTACAGGCCGCGCGCGGCAGCCTCGTTGCCGAGCATCAGGGTTTTCATCGAGATTCCTCCTGTTCGCGGCTCAGCCGCATGAAAATTATCATTATATTTTAATCATTTCGACTGCATTCGTCAAGCTTGGGAAGGTTATGCCTTTGTCTGCTCCTCGACAAGTCTTCCGCCGCAGTAGATCTGCCGCAGAACGGGCTTTTCGATTTTCCCCGTCGGGTTGCGCGGGACTTTTGCGAAGATCACGCGGCGCGGGCGCTTATAGCGCGGCAGCTCCCGGCAGAAGTCCTGAATTTCCGTCTCCGTGCAGTCTGCGCCGTCCTTCAGCTCAATAATTGCCGCTGCAATCTCGCCCAACCGCTGATCCGGCAGGCCGATCACTGCCACGTCCTTGATTTTCTCATTTCTGCGCAGGAAATCTTCGATTTGTACGGGATAGAGATTTTCGCCGCCGGAAATGATGACGTCCTTCTTGCGGTCAACCAGATAAATGAACCCGTCCTTGTCCTCACGGGCCATGTCGCCCGTCCAGAGCCAGTCTCCATGCAGAATTTCGGCGGTTGCCTCCGGGTTTTTATAATAGCATTTCATGACGCCGGGTCCCTTGACGGCAAGCTCGCCGATCTCGCCGGGCGCAACATCGTTTCCGCGTTCGTCAACGATGCGTGTCTGCCAGAGATAGCCTGCCTTACCGATTGCGCCGATTTTTTCAATGTTATCCACGCCTAGATGCACGCAACCGGGGCCGATAGACTCGCTCAGGCCGTAATTCGTATCATATTTGTGATGCGGGAAATATTTGAGCCAGCGCTTGATGAGACTAGGCGGAACCGGCTGTGCACCGATGTGCATGAGCCGCCACTGGTCAAGCAGATAGTGATCGAGATTGATGCGCCCGGATTCAATGGCGTCCAGGATATCCTGCGCCCATGGAACCAGCAGCCAGACGATGGTGCATTTTTCTTCTGTGACCGTACGAAGAATCCACTCCGGCTTTACGCCGCGCAGCAACACGGCCTTGCTCCCGGAAATGAGGCTTCCGAACCAGTGCATTTTCGCCCCTGTATGATAGAGCGGCGGAATACAAAGAAACACGTCCTCTTTTGTTTGCCCGTGGTGATGCTGCTCGGTTATGCAGGAACAGACAAGTGCCTTGTGCCGGTGCAGGATTGCTTTTGGAAAGCCGGTCGTGCCAGAGGAAAAATAGATTGCTGCATCGTCGTTTTCGTCCAGCGCGACAGGCGGGACGCTTGATGAGCAGAAGCCCATGAGTCTGCGGCAGTCCTCAGCGTAGTCCGGCACGTTCCGGCCCACAAACAGCCGGAGTCTTACCCGTGTCAGGCCTGCCTGAATCGGGTCGAGCCGTGAAACAAATTCCGGCCCGAAGACCAGCACCTCCACATCTGCCAGATCAAGGCAGTAGGAAATTTCATCGGACGCATACCGGAAGTTGAGCGGAACGGCGATGCACCCGGCCTTGAGAATGCCGAAATAAATCGTCAGCCATTCCAGACAGTTCATCAGCAGAATGCCGACCTTCGTGCCGCGCCGGACGTTCCGGCTCAGAAGGAAGTTTGCAAACCGGTTGGCCCGGCGGTCAAAATCCCGCCACGACAATTCGCGCCGGTACGGTGCGTCGGGCTGTGCCTCGGCGATGAGACTTGCTTCGCGCCAGGTAACGGCGCTGTCGCGCTCTTCCGACGGGTTGACCTCGACCAGCGCGATATCAGACCCGTAAAGTCTTGCGTTCCGTTCCAGAAAATCTGTAATGACCATACAAAATCCTCCTTTGCAGCGGATCGCAGATAAAAGAAAACGCCCGCTGCACATTCCGAAAAAGTGCAGAGGACGAGAAGTTCCCGTGGTACCACCTCTATTTACCGCTTATGCGGCCTCAACGGGGCACTGTCATGCCCACTGCGCGTTATCGGGCGCACCCGTCTCCGCCTACTTGCGGACAGAACCGCGTTCGGGAAGCTGCTCAGAAAGGTATTCCGCCCGGACGCCTGTGCTGCCTTGCACCAAACGGCAGTTCTCTGAACAGGAGGAAACGGGGCGTACTTGGTTTCATCATGGCATTCAACACGTCAAACTTTAACACATTTTGTCGGTGAAGTCAAGTGTTTGACACGATTTTTGAGGATTCTTCCAAATGTTGACGAACCGACAGGGAAAGGCCGGATTTCACTTGCATTGCAGCAGATAAGACGGTATAATAGCAGTGAGATACAACAAACAGATTTTACATACCGCCTCCGGGCGGGCTTCAGCACAGAAGAAAGAGAGGAGTTCAGCATGCAGAAGCTGGCAGCTTTTTTAAAACGGTTCCATTCCGGCCCTGCAGCAGATGCCTACGAATACCTCGGCTGCCATATGCACGAGGACGGCGAGGGTTATGTGTTCCGTGTTTGGGCGCCGCATGCGCAGGCGGTATGCGTTGTCGGCGACTTTAATTTCTGGAATACGGAAGACCTTCCGATGCGGAAAATCTCGGATGGTGTGTGGGAGGCTGTTTCTGTCTACGCAAAGGCCGGACAGGCGTATAAATACTGCGTGACCGGGCCAGACGGCCGCATGGTCTACAAGACCGACCCCTATGGAAACCGCTGCTGCGCCCTACCAGACACCTCCAGCATGATTGATCCGCTGGACGGCTTTGAGTGGCACGATGCGCTCTACCGCACCAGAGCAGCCAGACAGTCTGCAATCAAGCGCCCGGTCAATATCTATGAGGTTCACGCTGGCTCCTGGAAACGGCACGAGGACGGCAGCTATCTCAATTATGAAGAATTGGCTGCAGAACTTGTTCCCTATGTCAAAGACATGGGATATACGCATATTGAATTGCTTCCTATTATGGAATATCCCTACGATCCTTCGTGGGGCTATCAGATCACCTGCTATTTTGCACCGACGCACCGCTACGGGACACCGAAGCAATTTATGCAGTTTGTCGATGCCTGTCACAAAGCTGGGCTCGGCGTTATTCTCGACTGGGTGCCTGCTCATTTTCCAAAGGATGAAAACGGCTTGTTTGAGTTTGATGGAACCTGCTGCTACGAGCTTTCCGACCCGATGATGAATGAGCACCCGGACTGGACAACCCGCATTTACGATTACGGCAAGCCCGAGGTACAGTCCTTCCTCATTTCCAACGTATGTTACTGGCTTCGTTATTTTCATGTCGACGGAATTCGAGTCGATGCAGTTGCGTCCATGCTGTATCTGGACTATAATCGCAGACAGTTCAAGCCCAATAAATTTGGAGGCCGGGAGAATCTCGAAGCGATTGATTTTTTGTGCAAACTCAACGAGGCGGCGTTCCAGACCAATCCTGCGGTCATGATGATCGCCGAGGAATCTACGGCTTTTCCGCTGATTACCAAACCAGATTATGACGGCGGTCTTGGCTTCCTGTTCAAGTGGAACATGGGCTGGATGAACGACATGCTCAAATACATGTCGCTCGATCCGCTGTGGAGAAAGGGCGACCATAACGCGCTAACGTTCTCCATGACATATGCCTATTCTGAGAACTTTATCCTGCCGCTCAGCCACGACGAAGTCGTGCACGGCAAATGCTCGCTCGTTAATAAAATGCCGGGCAATTATGACGATAAGTTCAATAATCTGCGCACGTTTTTTGCGTATCAAATCGCGCATCCCGGCAAGAAACTCAATTTCATGGGTAACGAGTTTGCACAGTTTATCGAATGGAACTATACGCAGGGGCTCGACTGGCTGCTTCTCGGCTATGAAAAGCATCAGAAGATGCAGCATTTTGTCCGCACGCTCAACCACTTCTATCTTGAAAACCGCTGCTTCTGGGAAAACGATTCCGACTGGGACGGCTTCCGCTGGCTCTCCTGCGATGACCGCGATAATTCCATCGTCGCTTTCCGTCGTATCAGCCGCAAGGGGCAGGAACTCATCGCCGTGTGCAATTTCTGCCCGGTGCTGCGGGAAAGTTATCGCCTGCCGCTGCCGAAGGCCGGATGGTATCAGCCGGTTCTCAATACTGACGACGCACAGTTTGGCGGCTTCGACTTCCAGCCTGCACCTGTTCACGCGGAAAAGGACAAGCAGCCGCAAGGCGAATACGCCTACAGCGGCGCGTTCCGCGTCCCACCGATGAGTGTATGTTTTTATAAGCATGTTAGAAATAAACCGGAGAAATAAAACAGGAACAAAGGAAATAAAACAGGAGGAGATCCAGCTATGCAATTCCAGAAAAAACGTTGTGTTGCCATGCTCCTGGCAGGTGGTCAGGGCAGCCGTCTGATGGTTCTGACGGAAAACACGGCCAAGCCTGCCGTCCCGTTCGGCGGCAAGTACCGCATCATTGATTTCCCACTTTCCAACTGCGTAAACTCCAAAATCGATACGGTCGGCATCCTGACACAGTATCAGCCGCTTGAACTGAACGAGTACATCGGCAACGGTCAGCCGTGGGGCCTGAACTCTTCGCACGGTGGCGTGCAGGTTCTGCCGCCCTATGCCAAGAGCAAGAATTCCGAGTGGTATAAGGGTACGGCCAACGCCATCTATCAAAATATCCCTTTTATTGAGCGCTATAACCCCGATAACGTGCTGATCCTGTCCGGCGACCACATCTATAAGATGGACTATGCTGCTATGCTTCGTTTCCACGAGCAGCATGATTCAGACTGTACCATCGCCGTGCGTGAGGTCCCGCTCAAGGAAGCGTCCCGCTTCGGTATCATGAATACACGCGAGGATGGCTCTATCTATGAATTTGAAGAGAAGCCCAAGAAGCCCAAGAGCACCAACGCATCCATGGGCATCTACGTCTTCAAGTGGAGTGTCCTGAAAGCTTTCCTAGAGGCGGACGAGGCCGACCGTACCAGCGAAAATGACTTCGGAAAAAATGTCATTCCTGCCATTCTGAACGCGGGCCATAAGCTTTTCGCCTATCGTTTTGAGGGCTATTGGAAGGATGTCGGCACGATCTCCAGTCTCTGGGAGGCCAACATGGATCTGCTCGGCAAGCATCCGGCGTTTGACATTTACGGTACTGCCGGTCATAAGATTTATGCCAGAAATCAGGCAATGCCGTCAAGCTATATTGCAAAATCTGCCGAGATTCGGGAAAGTTTCGTCGCTGAGGGCTGCAACATTGAGGGCTGCATTACGCACTCCATTATCTCCACTGGCTGCACTGTCGGCAAGGGAGTGGAAATTACCGACAGCGTGATCATGCCGGACGTAACCATCGAAAACGGTGCGGTTGTCCGCAGCGCCATCATCGCCGAGGGCTGCCATATCAAGGCCGGCGCCCGCGTGGGCGATTACGTTGAGGGCGAGGAACGGAAGATCAGCGTGATTGGCAAGGATAAGACCATCGCCGAGGGCACCGTGATCGATGCCGGCGCGATCGTATAAGTAAGAGAGAGGGGGATACGAACATGGAAGCAATGGGCATTATTTTCTCCAATATCTATGACAGCAGCATGGGTGAGTTAACCCGTGAGCGGACTTCGGCCTCTATCCCGTTCGGCAGCCGCTATCGTCAGATTGACTTTGCCCTGTCCAATATGGCAAACTCCAAGATCAGCAACATCGGCATTGTCACAAAATATAATTATCAGTCTCTGATGGATCATCTCGGCAACTGCGAGGAGTGGGATCTCAAACTGGGCGAGGGCGTCCGGTTTTTGCCCCCGTATGCCACCGGTCATACCGGGGCATACCGCGGTAAGCTTGAGGCGCTTCAGACCGCCATGCCGGTTCTCGGCCGCTGCGACGCTGAGTATGTCGTGCTGTCCGATACAACTGTCCTCTGCGCAATCAATTTTGCAGCGGTCCTCGAAGAGCATATTGCTTCCGGCTGTGATATCACAGTCATCGCCAAAGCAGGCCGCGCCAACGGCAAGACACGTCAGCCGCTGGCTGTTAAGCTTGGAGACGACGGTAAGATTGTCGATTTGGCTGTTGACTATTGTGCGCCGGAGGACTATCTGGTCGGCATGAGCATGTTCATCATGCGCCGTGATAAACTCATTCAGGTCATCCGCGAGATGGTCCCGCACGGAAAATACCATCTCGAACGGGATTTCATCCTGCCGGAGTACAACGCGGGCAATCTGAAGGTCAATGTCTATCCGTTCCATAACGTCGCCCTGTTCAATCAGAGCGTGGACGAGTATTTTGTCAATAACATGAAGCTGCTCGACGCTGATGTGCGCCGCAGCCTCTTCCGCAGCGAGATCCCCATTTATACGAAGGTTCGAGACGCTGTCCCGACGCTGTTCGGCTACCACGGACAGGCGGCAAACTGCCTGATTGCCGATGGCTGCCATCTGTTCGGCAAGGCGGAAAACTCTGTGATCTTCCGTGAGGTTGACATTGAAGACGGCGCAGAGGTTCGAGATTCGATTGTTATGCAGGGAAGCAAAATCGGCACGGGTGCATCGATTCGATACTGCATTCTTGATAAAAATGTCACTATCCGTCCGGGCACGAAGCTGCTCGGCTCGATTGACCACCCGCTTGTGGTCGATAAAGGAGATACCGTATGAAAATCGCAGTAGTTGCCTCTGAGGCTGCGCCGTTCGTCAAGACTGGCGGCCTCGGCGACGTGATGCAGGCACTCCCGCTTGCACTTTCCAAGCAGAAAAACACCTATGTCAGCTTGTTTGTCCCGTATTACAGCCAGATCAAATATTCCGGCAAGTGGCAGACAGAATTTTTAGGCGCGTTTGATGTTCCGCTTGCATGGCGGCGGGAATATGTCGGTATTTTCCGCTTCAAGACCCGCCGCAAGAAGCTTCAGATCTATTTCATCGATAACGAGCATTATTTCAACCGCGGCGGCATTTACGGCTTTGCCGATGACGGTGAGCGCTACGCCTATTTCAGCAAGGCTGTCCTTGCGGCGATGAACTATCTCGAATTCCGGCCCGACGTCGTCAGCTGCCACGACTGGCAGGCGGCTCTCATCCCGCTGCTGCTGAAGACGGAATACCGCGGCTGTTTCCCAGATACGAAGAGCGTGTTCACCATCCATAATATCGAATATCAGGGCAAGTGTAATCTGCAGTTCAACTATGACGTGCTGGGCCTTGGCGCAGGCTGCGACGAGATTCTCCGCTTTGACGACTGCACGAACTTTATGAAGTCTGCCATCGTCACAGCTGACCGTGTGACGACCGTTTCCGAGACCTATGCACAGGAACTGCGCTACCCATACTATTCCCACGGGCTTGACGGTGTACTGCAAAACAGAGGCTCTGACTTTTCTGGTATCACCAACGGCATTGATATGCAAGTGTTTGACCCTGCAAAGATGGACTCTATCGCGCAGAATTATACCGCAAAGACACTCCGCGAAGGCAAGACAACCAATAAGCTTGCGCTTCAGCAGCGCGTTGGCCTGCCGGAGGATCAGGATGTGGCTGTTCTGGCGATGGTCACACGTCTGGTCGGGCACAAAGGCATTGATCTTCTATGCTACATTGCCGAGCGCCTGATCCAGCGACGCATCCAGCTTGTCATCATCGGTACAGGTGAGGAGAAGTACGAATGGTACTTAAACACCCTGCGCGACCGGTTTGGAGACAAGGTTTCTGTTAATCTGCTTTTTGACGGCGGACTTGCAAATCTTGTCTACGCGGCGTCTGACCTGTATCTTATGCCGTCAAAATCCGAACCCTGCGGCCTGTCGCAGCTGATTGCCATGCGTATGGGATCCGTTCCGGTCGTAAACGCAACGGGCGGCCTCAAGGATACGGTCTGGCCGTATAACGAAGCGGATGAAACCGGGCGCGGCTTTACTTTCCAGAGTTACAACGCGGACGATTTTCTTGCTGCCATTGACCGCGCGCTTGCACTATACTATAATGAGCCGGCAAAATGGCTGCGACTCGCTGAAAACGATATGGAAGTCGATTCCAGCTGGGATATCCCGGCACAGAAATACATGGCGCTGTTCCAGAACATTTGCGGACAGTGAGGCAAGCTAAAGACACTTAGATAGAAAAAGGATATATAAGCAATGACAAAAGAGAACCTTCTTCAGCACCTGCAGGAATGCTGTGACCGGATGTTTGGCTGTTCACTCGAAATGGCGACGGAAAAGCAGGTCTACCGCGCTGTATGCGTCGCTGTGCGTGAACTTCTGGAGGATGACCGCCGTGCGTTTGTCGAACAGACGCGTGCAGAACAGCGCAAACAGGTCTATTACATGTCGATGGAATTTCTGGTCGGCACGAGTCTGCGCAACAACCTGTACAACATGGGGCTTCTGGAGCCAGCAGGGGAGATCCTGCATGATCTCGGTTTCAGTCTGGAAAGCCTCTGCGCACTTGAACCGGACGCAGGACTTGGCAATGGCGGTTTGGGCCGTTTGGCCTCCTGCTATATGGATGCGGCGACCGGCCTGAATTATCCTGTAACCGGTTTCTCCATCCGCTATGAATTTGGCATCTTCCGTCAGAAGATCGTAGACGGCTGGCAGATGGAGTTCCCGGACAACTGGCTTGAAATGGGCGATGTGTGGCTGCATACCCGCAAGGACGACGCTGTGGAGGTTCGTTTCGGCGGGCAAGTGCATGAGTGGATGGACGGCGACAAGTTCAAAACTGCCCAGACCGGCTATCAGTCTGTCATTGCTGTGCCCCACGATCTGTACATTTCCGGTTACGGCTCAAAAGCAGTCAACAAGCTGACCCTATGGAGCGCCAGTATGCCGCAAAGCTTTGACATGAATGCGTTCTCACGCGGCGATTATGTCCGCGCGCTTGAGCAGAACACCATGGCTGAGGCGATTTCAAAGGTTCTCTATCCGGCGGACGACCATATCAACGGCAAGCGCCTGCGCCTGCGCCAGCAGTATCTGTTGGTGTCTAGTTCGTTGCAGTCGATTTTGAATGAGCATCTGAAAAATTACCATACACTTGATAATCTGGCCGATAAGGTCGCTGTGCATATCAACGATACACACCCGGCACTCTGTGTGCCCGAACTTATGCGGCTACTGGTTGACGAGCACGACTACGGCTGGGAACGCGCGTGGGAGATCACCTGTGCGACGCTTTCCTATACCAACCATACCGTCATGGCCGAGGCGCTTGAGCGTTGGCCGGTCGATCTATTCCGGGAGCAGCTGCCGCGCATTTACGCCGTCTGCCAGGAGATCAATCGCCGCCTTATGGAAAAGCTGCACTGCGTCTACCCAAACGATCCCGGCAAGTGGGACTACATGGCCGCTGTTACAAACAGTGAGGTCCGCATGGCGAATTTGTGTTTGGCCTGCTGCCATAAGATCAACGGCGTTTCACAGCTGCACACGGAGATTCTTGAAAAAACCATTTTCCGGGATTATTACAATCTCGATCACAGCCGCTTCCTGAACATCACCAACGGCATTGCGTACCGCCGCTGGCTGTGCCAGTCGAACCTGGCGCTGACCGGCTATCTGCAATCCCTCATCGGCGACGGCTTCCTGAAGGATGCGAATGCACTCGAGGCGCTGCTCCAATATCGCGACAATGCGGATGTTTTGGAAAATCTGCAGGCCATCAAGCGCAAGAATAAGGTACGCCTTGCCGCCTATATTGCGGAGCACAACGGCATCAACGTTGACCCGGATTCGATCTTCGATGTGCAGGTTAAGCGCCTGCATGAATATAAGCGCCAGCTGCTGAATGTTCTGCATATCCTGACGCTTTACAATGACATCAAGGATCACCCGGAAAAGCCGGTCTACCCGCAGACGTTTATCTTTGCGGCCAAGGCTTCCGCAGGCTATTATCTGGCCAAGCAGATCATTTCGCTTATTGTCGCCGCTTCCAATCTTGTGAACTCCGACCCGCAGGTGCAGAACAAGCTCAAGGTGGTCTTCATCGAAGACTATAAAGTCTCGCTGGCGGAGATCATTATCCCCGCGGCCGATCTGTCCGAGCAGATCTCTGTTGCGGGTAAGGAAGCCTCCGGCACCAGCAATATGAAGCTGATGATCAACGGTGCGGTCACGCTCGGCACGCTCGACGGCGCGAACGTCGAGATCCGCGAACGCGTGGGTGATGAAAACATGTTCCTGTTCGGCATGACGGCTGACGAGGTACAGGCGCTCTGGCAGCGCGGCTATGATCCGCGCCAGTTCCTGACGCCGGAACTTGACAGAGTCCTGCAAATGCTGACCTCCGGCGTACTGGGGCAGCGCTTCGATGATGTTGCCGCTTCGCTCCTGACACCGCGCTTCGGCGCAGCGGACAGCTACATGACTGTCGCGGACTTTGCAAGTTATAAGGCTGCTAAGGCGCATGCAGTCGAGATCTATCAGGATCGCACCCGCTTTGCAAAAATGTCTCTCACGAACATTGCCAGAGCCGGTATTTTCTCCTCTGACCGCTCGGTCAAGCAGTATGCCAAGGAAATCTGGAATCTGTAATTCCCGCAGTAAATATTCTGAAGGGGCCGACAAGGAGCGTCGGCCCCTTCCCTGATGAAATGGACGGTACGCCACATGAGAATTCTATTCGACAGCAAGCTTTCACAGTTCAAAACGCCCTTCGGAACGCTCAAAAAGCAGGAGGTCTGCACGCTGCACATCATGATCCCGTGCTCCTGCCGTACAACGGCGGTCTGCCTCGTTTTGCAGGCGGAAAACGGTGCGGAACTGCGCCGTGTCCCGTTTGCAAAGCAGTTGGACGATACGCTCTACGATACCTGGGGCGGGGAACTGACGATTTCCAATGCCGGACTGTATTTCTATTACTTCCATATCACCACGCAGGACGGCGCGTTCCGCCTGTTCAAGCAGGGCGAAAGCGACACGAACATGGAAGACGGCGGCCTCTGGCAGCTCAGTGTCCTGGAGGACAAATTTCCCGTCCCGGATGACTGTGCGGGCGCGGTCATGTATCAGATCTTCCCAGATCGTTTTTATCAGGCCGGAGCCTGTGATCTGGCCGGGAAGATCGAGCCATACTGGGTGCATGAGAACAAGGACGATGTGCCGGTCTATCTGCCGGATGCCAACGGCGAGGTTCTCAATAATGACTTTTACGGCGGAAATCTGAACGGTATCCGCGAAAAGCTGCCGTATCTGCATGAACTCGGTGTCGAACTCCTATACCTCAATCCGATTTTCTATGCATGGTCGACGCACCGGTACGATACCTGCGATTACAAGCGCATTGACCCCATGCTCGGTACAGAGGAGGATTTCCGCGCGCTCTGCAACGCGGCGCATGCGCTGGGGATGAAGGTCATTCTCGACGGCGTATTCAGCCACGTCGGCAGCCGCAGCGCCTATTTCCAGCAGGCAATTCACGACCCGGCCTCGCCGTACCGCGGCTGGTTCCGGTTCAAGCAGTATCCGAATGTTTACGACAGCTGGTGGGGGATCACGACGCTGCCGTGTGTCGATAAGATGAACCCGGATTATATGGACTATATCATTGACAGTGACGACAGTGTCGTCGTCCGCTGGCTGATGCTTGGCGCGGACGGCTGGCGGCTGGACGTTGTCGACGAGCTGCCGGACGCATTTCTGGCGCGTCTGCGTGCGCGTATCCGTCAGGTCAAGCCGGACGCGCTTCTTATTGGTGAGGTCTGGGAGGATGCGTCCAACAAAATTGCATATGACTGCCGCCGCCGATATTTTACCGACCGGCAGTTGGATTCTGTTATGAATTACCCATGGCAGAAGGCTATCCTCCGCTTTGTGCGCGGCGAGGACGACGGGACAGGGCTCGGCGCGTCTATCCGCACGATCGCGGAGAATTATCCGCCCGATGTGCTGCAAACTGTGATGAATATTCTGTCCACGCACGACACCCCGCGCGCCATCAACGCGATTCTCGACCCGCGCGACGGCGACCGCGCGGAGCTGGCCCGGCGGCACTTTACAGCGGAGCAGCTTGCAGAAGGGAAAAAACGCCTTAAAATGGCGGCGTTTCTGCAGTTCATGCTTCCCGGTATGCCGTGCATCTATTACGGTGACGAGGCGGGCATGACCGGCTACCGCGACCCGTTCAACCGCGCATATTATCCGTGGGGCAGGGAAGACGGAAATCTGGTTTCATTCTATCAATCGCTGGCGCGTGTAAAAAAAAGCACGCCCGCTTTGCGGCGCGGTACAGTTCTTGTATTGGAAGCAGGCGGCGGACGGCTGATGCTCCTGCGGCAGTACGAGGGCAAAAACGTGGCGGTTTGCTGCAATCGCTCGGAAAATCCATGGACGCTTCCGCATAGTGGAACGATCCTCCTTGGCGGTGGCATCGCCGAATATACCGGCGAAACCCTCACCCTTGGGCAGAATGGATTCTGCGCCATGGAGCGTAAATAAAAAGAATTATAACAGGAAAGAGGCGCTGATATACAAATATCAGCGCCTCTTTCTGTATGTAGTTCTAAGAATGTTTTTAAGATTCTACCGTTAAATTCCGCAGCCAAATATATTTTTTGTATCTTGGCAGTAAAAACGGGAATTTGACGATCTCATCGGCACACATGACCATATAAACGACCATGACCGGCCAGCGGAACACAAAGCAGCCCAAAGCAGAGATCGGAAGCGCCAGGCACCACGTTGCAATCAATACGCTGACCGCATCGTATTTTGCATCTCCGCCTGCCGGAAAAACGCCGCATGTAAAGATTGCGTTGAACGAGTACGCAAACATGTAGAGCACATTGTATGCAAGCATTTGAATCAGATAATGCTTTGCGGCTGGCTCCAGAACATAGAAGTGATAGATCAGTGGGCCGATAACGCACAGCAGAGTTGCATTTGCAAAGCCGCAGAGAAGCGCGATGATCCAGAAGCGCTTGCCATATTCCTTTGCCTTCTCAAACAGGTTCTGCCCCAGAAGTGTGCCGAGCATGACGCCGGCGCCGTTGGCAAAGCCTTGGCTCAGACACTGGATCAGGCTTGTTGCCACATTCGTGACTGAATAGGCGGCAGTAGCATCTGTTCCCATGTGGCCGATAATGACCGAGTGCGCGACAATGCTGAGTCCCCAACTCAGGGAACTTGCCAGCATCGGAAATGCGATGCGTAGCATATCCTTTTCCAGACGGGGCGAGAAAAAGCGAAGACTCCGACTATTGGGGTGAATGCGTCCCTTTTGATAAGAGGCTGCGACACACCAGCAAAGAGCAATTACCTCAACTGCAATCGTGGAATAGGCGGAACCGTTTGCGCCCAGCGCCGGGAGTTTGCCCGCGCCGTAGATTAGAAAATAATCTGCGGTCATGTCCACCACGACGGTAACAGCGGAGATCCAAACGCTGACTTTGGCTCTGCCATCAACTTTCATCAGCATCAGATAGCACTGTGAGGCGCCCTGAAATAAATAAGAAAAGCTGACGATGCGCAGATAGCTTGCGCCAATGGCAATCAAGTCCTGCTCGTCCGTAAATACGGTCATAAGGTGTTCCGGAAGAAAGAATGCCAGCAAGAAGAAAATAACGGTCAGTACCAGTACATAACGCAGCGCCATGCTCAGCAGGTTCCGTACAGTGTCAAAATCGCCTTTTCCATAATACTGTGCGACCAGCACGCCTATCGCGCCAACAATCGCGCCAATAAAAAGGGAAAGCACAAAGGATACCTGATTGGCAAGCGACACAGCGGCAATGGATTCTTGTGTCAGTCGGCCGAGCATCAAGGCGTCTGACGCGCCAACCAGCGCGTTCAAAAGCCACTGCAGTGCAAAGGGAATCGCCAGAGACATCAATTCCTTGCGGAACTGCTTGTCTGCATGCATACAAATACTCCTCATAGCATTTTCTCCGATCAAATATGATCGATAGCTGGCTTCAAATCTGGGCCTGACGCAGGAGAAAGATTGTCTTCGCGCAAATCGTCCACATCAATGAGCACCTTCATAGTCTTTTCGCGGTTTTCATCAATATAGACATAGGCATCATGGAAAGCACGGAACGGGAAGTGACGGCTCATCAGCGGCTTCAGCTGAACTAGACCCTTATGTACGAACGAAATGGCATCGACATAATCCTCATGGCGATACATCATCGTCGTATTGAGGTCCAATTCATGGTCATTCAGAACAGCCAAATCAACAGAGGCCATTTTTGCAAAAACGGCCACAAGAATGATTGTGCTGCCCTTGCGTGCATACCGGATAGCCTGCCCCATGGTAACGTCATTTCCGGCACAGTCATAAATAACATCTGCTTTATCTGCTCCAAAGGCAGCAATCAGTGCATCGCCAAAGTTGCTGTTGGCTGTGTTGACGGTGAAGTCTGCGCCGACCGATTTTGCAACGGACAGACGGTAATCTGATACGTCGGTAATCAACACCTGACGCGCACCGAGTGCCTTCACTGACTGCGCGAGAAGGATTCCGATTGGCCCAGCACCAAGTATGGCGACATTTGCACCCTGAATATCTGCAAATTGCTTTGCTGCGTGGACTGTAACTGCAAGCGGCTCAATCATTGCGCCCTCGTCATAACTCACATCATCGGGCAGTAGATCGACTTTTGCGGCATCTACGGCAAAGTATGTGCTGCATGCACCGGTTGTCTGAAAGCCCATAACCTTCAACTCGTCGCAGAGGTTGTACTTTCCGTGTCTGCAGGGGTAGCATTTTCCACAAAATACCTGAGGCTCGATGGTGACGCGCTGTCCAACCGTGAAGTCACTGACATCTGCACCAAGGGCGACAATCTGACCGGACAACTCATGGCCTTGCGTAATGGGGTAGGAGGTAAAAGGGTGCATGCCATGGTAAACATGAATATCGCTTCCACAGATGCCGACCCGTTTGACTTCAATCAGTACCTGACCACGCTGTGGCTGCGGTACAGGAACAGTTCGGAATGTGATTTTTCGCGGAGCCTCCATCACCTGCTGGAGCATGGTGCTTTTCATAATACAATTCCTTTCAGTCGTCCTGAGACGGTTTTACAAGAACCTTGATCGATTCGCTGCCCATCTGGCAGAGAATCGCCTCTTCAAGGTGTTCGGGATCAAACGTATGGGTTATCAGTTTTTTGAGTTCCAGTCTTCCCGCGGCAATCAGATCAACTGCGCGCTGGTGCGTATCCGGGTTGATGATCGAACCGTGGATGTGCAGTTCTTTTTTATAGATGTCCATCAAGGGGAGGGGAATGGTGGAGCCGACCTTCGGTACACTGAACAGAAGAACCGTCCCACCCGGCCCGGCACTTTCGACTGCCTGAAGTGCTGCCTGCGGATTGCCGACGCACTCAATAACGGTGTCGGCGCCGTCCGCGCCAAAAACCTGACGGATCTTTTCAGGAAGACTTTCGTGGATCGGATCAACGACCGCGTCTGCGCCAACCTCTGCTCCGATTTTTCGCCGGACTGCGACAGGCTCACTCAAAAGCACGTTTGCTGCGCCACTCAGCTTGGCCAGCTGCACCATCAAGAGTCCAATCGCGCCGCCTCCGATCACAAGAACGTTGCAGCCGGGGCGGATACCGGCTTGATCAATGCCGTGTATCGCACAGGCAAGCGGTTCGACCATCGCAGCTGCGTCCAAGTCGGCATCCTCCGGCAGCACGAAGCATTGTGTCTGCGGCAGAACGCAGAATTCCGCAAAGCCGCCATTCGTGTTGACACCCAGCGCAAACAGATGCTCACAGTTCTGCTTTCTGCCTTCCCGGCAGGGGCGGCAGATACCGCAGTACATGTTGGGATCCGCCGCGATTTTGTCGCCGGGGCGGCAGGTTGTGACCGCAGAGCCAACTGCGGTCACAATGCCGGAAAACTCATGTCCGAGCACGACCGGCGGCGTGACGGGCGCAGAGCCCGCCTCGCCTTTGTAAATATGAACGTCCGTGCCGCAAACGCCGCACGCGTGTACCCGCATGAGAACATCTGTCGGGGAAAGCGGGCCAAACTGCATGTCGCGCGTTTCAAATTTGACCGGTGCATCTGCACCGAGAAAATAAGTTCCTTTCATGTTCGCACCCACAGCCTCAGCCTGCCGTCCGGTTTGCACGGTCGAAATCAGCGCAGATTGCGTCGTAAACAGCCTTCTTTTCCTGCTCAGAGCCAGAAAGATTTGTTGCAAATGTCATGCGCCATGCGTCACAGAACGGTACCTGCGGCTGGAACACAATCATGAAACTAGAATCCGCGACCGGGTCGCAGCCGGGAATATGCTTTTTCAGGATTGCAATCGCAGCCGGATCAGTGACCAGTTTTGCAATCGGGGTGAACGGCGTAAGGCCGTAGGGATTGACGCATTTGACTTCAACGGAACTGCACAGTGCGATATCACGGCTGGATGTACCGGCAAGGATTTGATATTCGCCGGGCTCTGTGGTCCACTGCTGCTGCTTAACATCATAGCTGGCAAAGTCCTGCTTACTCAGTTCAAATGTGACAGTCTTCTGCTCGCCGGGCTGCAGGAATACCTTTTTCAGAGCCTTGAGTTCCTTAACGGGCTTGTCAAGCGTTGCCTGCACATCGTTGATATAGATCTGAACAACCTCGCTGCCGGCCACGCGGCCGGTATTTTTGACGTTGACGCTGACGTTGATGGTCTTGCCATCCTCCAGGTTTGCCTCCTGCGGAACCTGCAGACCGGACAGCGCAAAACTTGTATAGTTCGCTTGAGCCGGTTGTTAAGATTAAGGGCACAGTCATTGATCTTGCGGAATATTCTGCTTATCGCTATGGCTATACGTTCGATGGCTGGTACGCAGATGAGGCGCTGACGCAGCGCGTGACTTCCGTTACACTGGATGCTGACAAAACGGTATATGCCGCATGGACACGCAATCGTTTCTTCGAGGATGTGACTATCGCTGACTGGTTCTATGACGACGTGATGTTCGTCTGCGGAAGAGGCGTGATGCAGGGCGTTTCCGATACCCGCTTCGGTCCGCATCTGACTGCGACCCGTGCGATGATGGCGACAATTCTCTGGCGCATGGAGGGAAGCCCTGCACCGACTGCCGAGGCGCGTTTTACAGACGTCAGGTCTGGTCAGTGGTATTCCGAGGCTGTCGCATGGACCGCACAGAGCGGCGTCTATACCGGCTATGCAGACGGAAGCTTCCGGCCCAACGATTCCATTACCCGCGAACAGCTGGCGGCCATCCTGTACCGGTACGCAAAGTACAAGGGAGTCGATGTAAGTGTTGGCGAGGATACAAATATCCTCAGCTATGCCGACGCAGCGGAAATCTCCGACTATGCGTTCCCCGCCATGCAGTGGGCCTGCGGAGCAGGCGTCATGCAGGGCTCGAACGGCAACCTCCTGCCGCGCGGTCGAGCGACCCGCGCACAGATTGCAGCGATGCTGCACCGGTATCTTGTAAAATAACTCCTTTGCTTCCATGCGGGCAGGCACGATTTGTGCCTGCCCGCAGATTATTCATGAATTGTTCACAACTATCGCGTATACTGACAAAACCCGCGGCGTAAAAACGCGTCTGTAGAGTGGACGCGGAGAATCCCGCGCCAGAAAAAGATTCAAAAGGAGTTCTAACATGAAAAAACTGATTGCGATTTTTTTGGCTGCTCTGACGGCGCTTTCTCTGACAGCCTGTGCGGCAAAGTCTGACGCGCAGCCGGACGCGTCGGAAATTCCCGACGCGCTGACCATTCTGAACACCGTTTGGGCAAGCTATTCCGAAGACGAAAAATTCCCTGCGGCGGGCGGCGATTATTCCGAGGCCAACATGACCGACGGCAAGCCTGGGACAGTTGGGCTTGAAAACGCGTCCGATGTCGAGTATCTGCTGAGCATCCCTGCATCCGTTGTTGCGATGGCGGATGACGGCGCGTCGCTGTTCCACATGATGAACGGCAATACCTTCACCTGCGGTGCGCTGCGCCTGACCGATGCGGGAAAGCTGGATGAGGCGGCAAAGGAAATCCGGGACTATATCATGGCCAAGCAGTGGATGTGCGGCTTTCCGGACAAGCTGATCGTCGTTTCGGTTGACAACTATCTGATCTCGTGCTTCGGCGCGGAGGATCTCGTCAACACCTTCCGCGACAAGCTGCAGGCCGCGTATTCTGGCGCTGTTGTCATCACTGACGAGCCGATCGTGGCGTGAAATAATTAATTTATGTAAACCGAAAGGGCCGCCATGCTGTTTTCTAGTGTTCCGTTTCTGTTTTATTTTCTCCCCGCTGTCCTGCTTGTCTACTTTCTCGTACCCAAACGGGCGAAAAACGGCGTGCTGCTCCTGTCGAGCCTTGTGTTTTACGGCTGGGGTGAGCCGCGCTATCTGCCGGTCATGCTCGTCTCCATCCTGCAAGGCTATATTTTCGGACGGCTGATCGAGCGCTTCCGCGATACCAGGCGGGCGAAGCTGTTTCTGGTCCTGTCCGTTCTCCTGAACCTCGGGACGCTTGCGTATTTCAAATATGCCGACTTCATGATCGCAAACCTGAACGCGCTGACCGGGCTGTCTGTGCCGCTGCTGCGCTTTGCGCTTCCGGTCGGCATCAGCTTCTATACGTTTCAGATCCTGAGCTACACCGTGGACGTGTACCGCGGGACGGTCCCGGCGCAGCGGAATTTTATCGATCTTGCAGCCTATATCGCCATGTTCCCGCAGCTGATCGCCGGGCCGATTGTCCGCTATTCCGACATCGCCGTGCAGCTGAAAACGCGCGAGCACAGCGTATCGGAGGCTGCCGCCGGTGCGCGGCGCTTTGTTCTGGGTCTTGCGAAAAAGATCCTGCTTGCCAATCTGCTTGGAGAGTTGGTTTCAAGCTTCCGCGCGTCCGCCGATCTGTCAGTTCTGTACTACTGGCTGAGCGCGGTTGCGTTCACCTTGCAGATTTACTATGATTTTTCCGGCTACAGCGACATGGCCATCGGCCTTGGCCGGATTTTCGGCTTCCGGTTCCCGGAGAACTTTCGGTACCCCTATCTGTCCGGCAGCATCACGGAATTCTGGCGGCGTTGGCATATCTCGCTCGGCTCCTGGTTCCGTGACTATCTCTATATTCCTTTGGGTGGAAACCGGAAGGGGAGCGCCCGGCAGCTGCTGAATATCCTGCTTGTCTGGCTTGCAACCGGCCTGTGGCACGGCGCGGCGTGGAATTTTGTCCTATGGGGCCTCCTGTACGCAATCCTACTCACGGCGGAAAAGCTGTTTTTGCTGCGTGGACTTCAAAAGCTGCGCGTGTTGAACCACGTCTATGTGCTCCTGTTTGTGACGCTCGGCTTCGTGCTGTTTGATGCGTCCAGCGTACAGGACGCCGCACAGTCTATCCGTGCCATGTTTGGTGGCGGAGGTCTTCCGCTAGTCAGCACGGAAAGCGTGTACGAACTGCGCAGCTGCGCCGTATTGCTCCTGCTCGCTGTTCTGGGCGCAATGCCGCTGCCGAAAAAACTGTATACAGTGGCACAGCACAGCCGCATGGGAAGAATGATTTCTGCTATTCTGGAGCCAGTCGGTCTAACTGCACTTCTTGCCGTTTGTACAGCATTTTTAGTTGACGGCTCGTTTAACCCGTTCCTGTATTTCCGTTTTTAGGAGGATGCAATGGAAAAACGAAAGAATTATGCAGTCGTCTGCCTGACGGCTGCGTTCCTGCTCGGATTTCTGGTTTGGAGCCTCCTGAAGCCAGACGATACGGTTTCGCAGAGTGAACGCCGGAAACTGACGCAGAAACCAGAACTGACAGCTGCGTCTATTTTAAACGGCAAGTTTATGACGGAATTTGAATCGTACACGCTCGACCAGTTCCCGCTGCGTGACGGATTCCGGCGGCTCAAGGCTGCCGTACTTCTGGATGTGCTGCGTGAAAAGGACAATAACGGCATCTACCTTACAGAAGGCTACGCTGCCAAGCTGGAATACCCGTTGAACGAAGCCTCTGTTCAACATGCTGCAGAGCGCTTTCAATACATCTATGAAACATATCTGGCTGGGACAGAGGTAAAAATCTATGAAGCTGTTATCCCGGATAAGGGAGCGTTTCTTGCGCGGCAGAATGGCTATCCGTCGCTTGACTACAGTGCGTTTTCCGCGCTGCTTCAGAAGAATATGCCTTATGCGGAAGCAATCGACCTGATGCCAGTGCTGTCTCTGAACAGCTATTATCGTACTGATCTGCACTGGAGACAAGAGGCGATTGTGCCGGTTGCAAGTCAATTAGCAGAAGCAATGGGTGTGAAACTGTCGGAGAAATATGATACGGTGACGGCTGACACGCCATTCTACGGTGTCTACTACGGCCAGTCGGCATTGCCGCTTGCCCCAGATACACTCTGCTATCTGACGAACAAGACGCTTGGCAGCTGCACAGTCTACGATTATGAGACAGGCGGTACTGAGCCAGTGTATGATCTATCTGCGCTGACAGAGGGGGACCCGTATTCCATGTTCCTCTCCGGATCAAAATCCCTGCTCACGATCACAAACCCCAGCGCGGATACGGACCGTGAACTTGTGATCTTCCGTGATTCATTCGCCAGCAGTCTTGCGCCGCTTTTGACTGAGGCTTATGCGAAGATCACGCTGGTCGATATCCGCTATGTGCAGCCGGAACGTCTCAGCAGTTGGCTGACGTTTAACTCGCAGGACGTCCTGTTTCTCTACAGCGTCTCTGTTCTTAATCACAGCGAAACACTCAAATAAAAACGCCCGGCGGCTAGTATCTGCCGCCGGGCGTTTTGCATGCAAACCTGCAAAAACTCCTGCATAAAAAGCGTTATGTAAACAATATCTGTGCGCTATGTTGTGAAAGTTCTTCGTTTTTCGCTCCTGTAAGATGCTAGCAAAAAGACGCGTATTTGTCGAAATATGTGGAAATTTCGTGTGTTGACAAATCTGTTGACAGTGTGAATAACTTTTTGCGGATTAAATTATAAAAAAATTATGGTGAACCAATGGGATTATGGCTCCGGCATGGCAGACAGCATCTGCTCCAGAATCGGCAAATGCGAACCGCTCAACGGTGTCAGCGGCAGGCGCGGCAGGCCCGTTGGAACGCCCTCCAGCGCCAGCGCCTGCTTCACCGGGATCGGATTGACCTCACAAAAAAGCGCGTCCACAAGTCCCATCAGAGACGTCTGCATATGGCCGGCCTGTGCATATTCCCCCGCTTGACAGGCACGAACCATTTGCAGTGTCAACTTGGGCCGTACATTTGATAAAACGGAGATCACGCCCCGTGCACCGACTGCCATCAGCGGGACAGTCAGATCGTCATTTCCGCTCCAGAGCGGAAGTTCTTCCGCACAAGCATCCAGAATGCGCATGGCTTTCGGTATGCTTCCACTAGCTTCCTTGATTCCACCAATATTCGGATGCTCGCAGAGCGTTCGGCACGTCTCAACCGAGATATCTACACCCGTGCGGCTTGGCACGTTGTAGACGATCACGGGGCAGGGAACGGTGTCAGCTGCTGCCGTATAATGCGCGATCAATCCTGCCTGCGTGCACTTGTTGTAATAGGGCGTTACAAGAAGAACCGCGTCCACGCCCATAGATGCAGCGACACGGCTCAACTGCAATGTATGAGCCGTGTCGTTTGTACCTGTTCCGGCGATGACTCCGCATCGTCCAGCACAATATTTGACTGTATGCGCAATCAGTGCAAGCTTTTCGTTGTCTGTCATGGTAGATGCCTCGCCGGTCGTTCCGCAGACAACAACTGCGTCAACGCCTGCTGCAAGCTGGAGATCCAGCAGCTGGTTCATGACGGAAAAATCGATCGTACCCTGCTTGAAAGGCGTGACGAGCGCAGTCGCAACGCCCTCAAATATGGGCTTTTTCAAAGAATCGCTCCCTTCGGGATTATTTCTTTGTGATATATCCTTCCGCGCAAAGCAGTTCTGCCAGCAAAACTGCGCCGCCAGCTGCTCCACGCAGGGTATTATGGGACAGGCAGACAAATTTGTAATCGTACTGCGTATCGGGGCGCAGCCGCCCGATAGATACGGCCATACCGCCCTCGAGCATGCGGTCCAGTTTCGTCTGCGGACGGTCGGCTTCCTCGAAGTAGTGCAGGAACTGCTTTGGCGCCGACGGCAGATTCAATTCCTGCGCACGTCCGGAGAATGCCGCCCAGTCTGCTTTAATCTGCTCAATCGACGGCTTTTCTCCCTTGAACGAAACAAAGCAAGCTGCCATATGGCCGTCGGACACAGGCACGCGCAGGCACTGTGCGGTGATGTTGGGCTCTGTCGCATCGACGATTTTGCCGTCTTCGATATGGCCCCAGAGTTTCAACGGCTCCTGCTCGGACTTTTCCTCTTCGCCGCCGATGTATGGGATTACATTATCGAGCATTTCCGGCCATGTTTCAAACGTCTTGCCGGCACCGGAAATTGCCTGATAGGTACAAACCAGCGCCTTTTCTATGCCGTATTTCATCAGCGGGTGCAGTGCTGGTACATAGCTTTGCAGGCTGCAATTCGATTTGACGGCAATAAAACCTCGCTGGGTACCAAGCCTTCTGCGCTGTGTGTCAATGATACGGATGTGGTCGGCGTTGATCTCCGGTACGACCATCGGAACATCAGGCGTGTGGCGATGGGCAGAATTGTTGGACACGACCGGGCATTCAAGCTTTGCGTACCGCTCCTCAAGTGCCTTAATCTCGTCTTTTTTCATGTTGACGGCACAGAACACAAAATCAACCTGCTTCGCAATCTCTTCCGCATCTGCCTCTGCATCCATTACGATCATGGATTTGACGCTTTCGGGAATGGGATCGGCCATATGCCACTTTTCACCAAGCGCCTGCGCGTAGGTCTTGCCTGCACTGTGTGTGCTGGCAGCCAGAACAACCGGGGTAAACCACGGATGATTTGCTGTCAGCAGCACAAACCGCTGCCCGACCATACCCGTTGCGCCAATAATACCGACTCTGAATTTCTCCATGATGAAAACTCCCATCCTCAAACTCACCGGAAAGTTCCGGTTGCATGTCACTTTGGAATGTAATATAATACATTTAGTTCGCACAGGAAAATGCTGTACTTGTGCTATGAACAAATGTCCACGACTTCCAACGGCCTCATCATATCATATTCAATTTGGGGTGTCAATGTGAATCGCGGAAAAAATCAGCATATCAGAAAGGGCTGTATTTGTTGAAAACACATGACTTTTACTATGATCTGCCGGAAGAATTGATTGCGCAAACGCCGCTGGAACGGCGCGACGCATCCCGGCTTATGACGCTCGACCGGAAAACAGGAGCGATTACACATCGGCATTTTTACGATCTGCTTGAACTCCTGCAGCCGGGAGACTGCTTGGTTATGAACAACTCGCGCGTGCTTCCTGCGCGCTTGCTTGGACACAGGGTTCCGACCGGCGGTGCTGTTGAGGTGCTGCTGTTGCAGGATCAGGGCAACGGCGTTTGGGAATGCCTCACAAAGCCGGGGCGCAAAACACATGCTGGGACCGAACTGTCATTCGGAGACGGCGAGTTGACGGCAACTGTAGTAGGGGAGAGGGATGACGGCAACAAGCTTGTGCAGTTCCACTATGAAGGAATCTTCCTTGAGGTGCTTGAACGGCTTGGCAAGATGCCGCTTCCGCCGTACATTAAGGAAGAACTGCAGGACGGTGAGCGCTATCAGACCGTCTATTCCAAAATCAACGGCTCTGCCGCCGCGCCGACAGCCGGTCTGCACTTTACGCAGGAGCTGCTGGATAAGCTCGCCGCCAAGGGCGTCAGGGAAGCGTATATCACACTGCACGTCGGCCTCGGCACGTTCCGTCCCGTCAAGGCCGAGGAAATTTCAGAGCACCACATGCACTCCGAATTCTGCATGATCTCCAAGGAAACTGCGGATATCATCAACGAAACAAAGCGGGCGGGCGGACGGATCGTCTGTGTCGGTACGACATCCTGCCGGACGCTTGAATCTCTGGCCGATGAAAACGGCTATTTCCATGAAGCCTCTGCATGGACAGATATTTTCATCTATCCCGGCTACAAATTCAAAGCTATGAATGCGCTCATTACAAACTTCCATCTGCCGGAAAGCACGCTCGTCATGCTCGTCTCCGCATTTGCAGACCGCGAAAAGATCCTGAATGCCTACAACATTGCCGTGCAGGAACGCTACCGCTTCTTCTCCTTCGGAGATGCGATGTTCATCTCGTGATTTTGTATAAAATAACATTATTTAGATAGATTAAAATTATGCAATACTACAAATTGGTAAGCACGAAATACCATATGGTAACATCGGTTGACCGATATTGATAAAACATTTCGGGAAGAATTGATATCGGCGTAACTTTTTCGTTCAAGAAAAACGTTCATTGTTGACTTAGAAAAATAATATGGCATAATAGAATTACCGGAGCAAATGATGATGCGATTTTGAACACGGAAAAAGCGAGGAGAAGATCATGCCGGAACTTTGCAGATTTTATAACATCGTTATCAAGATGATTTTCAGCGACACTGACAAGCACCACAAGCCGCACTTTCATGTTTATTACAACGAGTACGAAGCCTCTGTTGGCGTGGATGGCGAATTGATCGCGGGAAGTCTTCCAGTCAAACAGTTGAAGCTGGTGCAGGCTTGGGCTGCCATCCACGAGGACGAACTCTATGCCGCGTGGAATAAGGCGGTGCAGAACATTCCGTTCGGCAAAATCGAACCGCTGAGATAAGGAGGAACGCTTATGTATATTTCTAACGGAATTGCGTATGCAGGGGAGCAGGAGCCAGTCATCAAGGTCTGCGGCGTTCGTCCGCTGCCCGGTCATAGGCTCTGGCTCCGATTTACAACTGGCGAAGCAAAAGTTTTTGATTTTACACCCTTGCTGAAAGATGCAGGTTTTGCGCCGCTGGCCGATGAACATACCTTTGCGGGCGTCTATATTGACTACGGTGTGACTGTCTGGAATGACGGTGACATTGACATTGCGCCAGAATATTTATATCGGCATTCGAAAGAAGCGGAAGGCATCGCCTGATGGCAAGTGATTTCAACCGGAAGTACGGTGGCCATGGCTGCCGTACTTCGCTATGAAAGGGAGTAGGATCATGTGCAGTTTATTCACTTTCCCGACTCCCGTACACATCGGCGACGCAATGTTTATCTATTAAAAGTTGAGGTAACTATGTTTAAAGTATTAAAAACAGAGGGTGCTGCCCGCAGAGGGGAGTTTTCCTGCCCGCATGGGACAGTTCAAACTCCGGTTTTTATGAACGTCGGTACACAGGCTGCCATCAAGGGTGCGCTCTCGGCCGCAGATTTAGAAAAAATCGGAACCCAGATCGAACTTTCCAATACCTATCATCTGCATCTGCGTCCTGGTGACGAGGTTGTGCGCGACATGGGCGGCCTGCACAAATTTATGACGTGGAATGGCCCGATTCTGACAGACTCCGGCGGGTTTCAGGTTTTCTCTTTGGCGGGCCTTCGGAAAATCAAGGAGGAGGGCGTGACATTTGCCTCTCACCTCGACGGCCATAAGATCTTCATGGGCCCGGAGGAAAGCATGCGTATCCAGTCGAACCTCGGCTCTGATATTGCCATGGCGTTCGACGAATGCGTGGAAAACCCAGCAAAATACCAGTACGCTAAGGCATCCTGTGAGCGCACGGCGCGCTGGCTTGCCCGCTGCAAGGAGGCGCTTGCCAGATATAACGCAGAGCCGGACGCCGTCAACCCCGGCCAGCAGCTCTGGGGCATCAATCAGGGCGCGACGTTCAAGGATCTGCGTATCTGGCACATGAAGGAGATTGCCAAACTCGATCTGCCGGGTTACGCCATTGGTGGTCTGGCCGTCGGCGAACCGACCGAGATTATGTATGAGATCATCGAGGCGGTCGAGCCGTATATGCCGAAGGACCGGCCGCGCTATCTGATGGGCGTCGGTACGCCGTCGAATATTATTGAATCCGTCGCGCGCGGTGTGGACTTCTTTGACTGCGTCATGCCGGCCAGAAACGCACGCCATGCCAAGCTTTTTACATGGCAGGGGAGCATCAACCTCAAAAACGCAAAGTACACGCGCGACGACGGCCCCATTGACCCACAGTGTGATTGCCCGGTGTGCCGGAGATACTCCCGCGCCTATCTCCACCATCTGTTCAAGGCTGAGGAGATGCTTGCCATGCGTCTGTCCGTCATGCACAACCTGTATTTTTATAATATGCTGACCCGCCGCATCCGCGACAACCTCGATGCCGGAACCTTCGGCGATTTCCGCGCGGAATATTCACAAAAGCTGGCGGAAAAAATATAAAACGGAAAATTATTCAGAAATCCTGTCGTGCTGACTTGAAATGTTGCCCCAAACACGATATAATAAACGAAATTCAAATATGGAGGAAAGACCATGTACCTTTTCTTAAGCGCAGCGGATTCCACCGGTGCAGCAGGCGGCGGCGCGTCCATGATCCTCATGTTCGTCGTGCTGATCGCAGTGTTCTACTTCTTTATGATCCGCCCGGAAAACAAACGCAAAAAAGAAGCGCAGCAGATGCGTGACTCGCTGAAGGTCGGTGACAACATCACGACCATCGGCGGCATCATCGGCGACATCGTCTCGATCAAGGACGATTCCATCGTCATCGAAACGACTACTGACCGCGTCCGCGTCGAGTTTGCGAAGTTTGCCGTTTCCACCAACAACACAGCGGAAAAGGAAGCTGCCAAGCAGAAGGCCGCCGCTCTGGCTGCCCGCAAGGAGCAGAAGGAAAAAGAGAAGAAGACCAAAAAAGAAAAATAAAATCATCTGACCGCATACGAACCGGCTGAGGAATTGACCTCGGCCGGTTCTTTTTCTGTCCGGACAAACATACCCTTTTGCAGAGGAGGGGAGAACACATGAAAACAAAATTCTGGAACGGAAGCTTCCTGCGTACGGTTCTGCAATGCCTTGCCATTGCCTGCGCTGCGCTTCTGGCTCTGTCGGCGCTGGGGGCGGGGCTTGTGCTCGGCGGTGCGATCGATCAAAAGCAGATCTCGACGGTGGCTTGCTGCATTAGCTTTGCGGCGGTCTTCCTCGGAAGCTTTCTGGCTGCGAAGCATGCGGCAGGGAAGCGTCTGCCTGCCGCGCTTGCGGTTGCGGGTTGCTGCATTGCTGTTTGTTTCCTGGCCCGTCTTTTGTTTTTTGAAAATTCAGACGGCAGATTCCTGCCGATTGTGATCTGCATGTTTACGCCTGCACTGCTAGCAGGCGTGCTGGGGGGGACGCGAAAAAAGAACTCCCGGCGCCGCAGACGATGAAGGGACTCTTGCACGTTCCAAAATGTAAATATTATTTACTACTTATGAATTTTAACGCCGGATTTCTTTCATTTCAAGATTTCGACCCAAGCCCGCAAGCATAGCACCATATATTGTGCTTTCTGCAAAAAGTCATGGTTATTCTGAGCGTCGAAGTTCCTTTATTGACATAATATCATTAACATAATTCCTAGTCATAATTTACAAAAATTTCGGAATCTCTAGTTTTTTCTTGAAATTTTCCGATGTTTGCGCTATAGTAACATCACTTCCTGTGTAGCAGCAGGTAGAAATAATTATGATCGCATAATTCCTTAAGAATTCTGAAGATTACGTTATACGTTCGTTTTTTTCTGATTCTCAAAAATATGCGACTACGATTTTGATTGATTTTGGAAGGGCCTTCGCATGAGTGACATTATTATGCGATACGAGGATTACCTCGTCCATACCAAACACGCGTCTGACAACACGATTGCGTCTTATATGCGTGATCTTCGTCAGTATGCGTCATATCTTGGCTCCGAAGGCATTGACGTACTGGATGCAGATCAGATGGTCGTGTCCAGCTATATGGGCAATATGAAAGCGTGTGGAAAATCTGCCGCTACAATTTCCCGCGCATTGGCTTCGATCAAAAGCCTGTATATCTTCGCAATTCAGAATCACGAGATCGAAGAAAATCCTATCCAGAACATCAAGATTGACAAGGCTGAAAAAAAGCTTCCACAGATCCTGACTGGCAAAGAGGTTGAACTTCTCTTGCAGCAGCCCAAGGTTTCAGAAATGAAGGGCTGCCGGGATAAAGCCATGCTTGAGGTTTTGTATGCGACTGGTATCCGGGTCAGCGAACTGATTGGGCTGAATATCGACGACGTTAGCCTTCCCGGAAGTTTCATTCGCTGCGAAAGCGGGGAAAAGATGCGCATCATACCGATTTATCCGGAAGCGCTTCAGGCACTGCGTGAGTACATAGAAACTGTCCGGCCTAAAATGATTGCAGTTCCGACCGAGCATTCGCTTTTCGTCAATGTATCCGGCGAACGTATGAGCCGCCAGGGATTCTGGAAAATTATCAAGTACTATCAGGAAAAAGCACACATCGAGAAGGATATTACGCCGCATACGCTCCGGCACAGCTTTGCGGCTCATCTGCTTGAAAATGGTGCTGATTTGCGCTCCATTCAGCAGATGCTTGGACACAGCGACATTTCCTCCACGCAGGTCTATACGCAGCTGGTCAAGCAGAATTTGAAGGCGGTCTACAACAAATATCATCCAAAGGCATAGAATTTCCTCGTCCCATGAGAACGGCATCTGAACAGTTTGTATGAGAGAGGGGAATGACGGATGCCCATAGGCTGCTCTGGGATAAAAAACGGGTGCGCCGCAAAAGCGGCGCACCCAAATTTTTTTGTACACTCAGTTATCAATGCCTGTCATAGCCTGCAGTACCTCATACTGCTGCTCGTTCAGGCCTTTTTTCATGGAAAGTCCTTCCGTAATATCAATATCGACCATTTGTCCGGCTTGCGCGCAGATCACGCGGTTGGTCTTGCCCTCGGCCAGTACCTTGACCGCCTGATAGCCCATGCGGCTGGCCATGACGCGGTCACGCGCAGATGGCGTGCCGCCGCGCTGGATATGGCCGAGGATCGTCACGCGCGGGTCGAGCCCAAGTTCCTCATGGATCCCCTTGCCGATCTCGATTGCGCTGCCTGCACCCTCGGCGACAATGATCATGAAGTGCGTATTGCCTGCAAGCCGTGCCTGCCGGATGCGGTCAATCACGTCGCTGTCAAAATTGACCGGCTTTTCCGGCACCAGAACCGCCGTCGCGCCGGTGGCGAGGCCGACGTAAAGCGCCAGATGGCCCGCGTTGCGGCCCATGACCTCAACGACAGAGCAGCGCTCATGCGACTGCATCGTGTCACGCAGGCGGTCAATGGCCTCGACAGCGGTATTGGCCGCCGTGTCGTAACCGATGGTATAATCGGTGCAGACAATGTCGTTGTCAATCGTGGCCGGAACGCCGACGACCGAAACGCCCTGCTTCGCAAGTTCTACCAAACCCCGGAACGAGCCGTCGCCGCCAATGGAAACAATGCCGTCCAGCCCAAGCAGCTTGCAGGTAGCGGCAGCTTTTTTTTGCCCCTCAAGCGTGCGGAATTCATCGCTGCGCGCCGTGTAGAGCATCGTACCGCCGCGATTGATGATATGCGCGACATTGCCGTTTTTCAGAACTGTAAAATCGCCGTTGATCAGACCGTTATAGCCGCGGCGGATGCCGACGCATTCGATTCCCATGTAGGTGCACGCACGCACGACAGAGCGGATGGCTGCATTCATGCCGGGGGCATCGCCGCCGGAGGTCAGAACACCGATTCGTTTCACTGCATTTGCCATACAGGCACTTCCTCTCAATTTAATTTTTTTCATCATACCCCAAAACAGTGGAAAAGTAAACAGGCAATCGCGCGGAATCGGCGGAGTTCTGCGAAAAATCAATCTTCAGGAAAAATTTATGTTTTCTTCGCCGCAGGTGTGCTATACTTAAATATAAATACATAAGGGAGGCGGGAGTTTGAACCAGACAGGAAGAATTCTGGAGGAAGTCAAAAAAGCGGTATGCGGAAAGGACCGCGTGTTGGTATGGGTGCTGACCGTGCTGCTTGCAAGGGGGCATGTTCTATTGGAGGATATCCCTGGTGTCGGTAAAACGACCATGGCGCTGGCTTTTTCACGCGCGCTGGGACTGGAATATGGCCGCGTTCAGTTCACGCCGGATGTTCTGCCGTCGGACATCACGGGCTATTCTGTTTATCAGAAGGAAATCGGCAGGCTGGTCTATCAGCCGGGTGCGGTGCTTTGTAATCTGTTTCTGGCGGACGAACTCAACCGCGCGACCTCACGCACGCAGTCCGCACTGCTGGAAGCAATGGAGGAGGGGCAGGTCACAGTCGATGGTGTCAGCCACCCGATTCCACAGCCATTCATCGTCTTTGCCACGCAGAACCCGACCGGAGCCGCCGGTACGCAGTTGCTGCCGGATTCGCAGATGGACCGGTTCGCCGTCCGGCTGTCTATCGGATATCCTGCGCCGGAAGATGAACGCAATATGGTTCTTGCCCGGCAGGGTGTCAATCCGCTGCAATCTGTCCGGCAAGTCCTTTCGAGAGAGGAATTGATCGCCATGCAGGACGAGGCGGCTGCTGTTTACATCAAGACAGAATTGATTGACTATATCGTAGCGCTGATTGACGCTACGCGGAATCACGCGATGATTCTGCGCGGCGCTAGCCCCCGTGCAACGCTTTCTCTGACCGCAATGGCCAAAGCAGTCGCCTATGTCCAACGCCGGGATTATGTAGTGCCAAAGGACATTCAGGTAACGTTCCCGCAGGTCATCGCGCACCGCCTGCTGCTGGCCCCGGAAGCCGGAACGCGGCAGATCACGCCGGAGCAGCTGCTTGACGAGATCTTGCGTCAGGTCCCGGCACCCAGACTATAAGGCCATGGCGAAAAACCGCATTCTCTACGGGCTGTTTCTGCTTGCGGCCGTTGTCTTTCACAGCTTTTATACTGGATGGTTTTCGTTTTTTTTGCTGATGTTTGCCTTGTTGCTGCCAGTTTTCTCACTGCTTATCAGCTTGCCAGCCATGCTTCACGCGACCTATGAAGTGGAACTTCCGGTTCGCTGCTTTTGCGGACAGACTGCGCAGTACCGGTTGACTGCCCAGCATGCAGCAAAACTTCCGGTATCTTGCTGCCGCTTCCTCCTGACGGTATCCGACGCCGTAGACGGTGAGGCATGCCAGCAGAAGCTGGAACTTGCCGGAACGCTCGGCTTTGTGCAGCGCGTTGATACGCGCCATGCAGGTGTACAAACCTTTCAGCTTGATAAAGGGCGCGTATGCGATGCACTGGGGTTGTTTAGCCTACCGTTGCACTTGCCGGCCGCTTGCGCTATCGCTGTCGAGCCGGAACCGCAGGAGCCGGCCGAATTGCCGAACCTCAGTCATTTTCAATACCGTTCTTATCACCCAAAGCCCGGCGGTGGATTTTCTGAGATCCACGATCTGCGTGAATACCGTCCCGGCGACAGTCTGCATGAGATTCACTGGAAGCTGTCTGCCAAGTCGGACAAGCTGATTGTCCGTGAGGCGGAGGAGCCGGATCTGGGATTGATTGTACTGAGTTTTGACTTTTCCGGTACACGCACGCAGTTGGATAGCACACTGCGGCAGCTTTTGTGGCTGTCTGGTTGGCTGATTGACAGGGGAGTGCCCCATCAAATTGACTGGATCGAGCCGGATTCACTGGAGCCACAGACAAAGTCAGTCAAAACATTGGACGATCTGAAATCGCTTTTGAATACGCTTTTACAGACCCATCTGACCGGTAATACACCTTCGCTTGCATCCAGAGCCTACCCGCATGCGGATTGGCGCTATCATGTGCAGTCGGAGACACAGGAGGTGCAGCAGGCATGAAATCGTCAAGATACACGTTTTTTACGTCGCTGCTCTGCGCATCCGGCCTGTCTGGCGGTCTGTGTTTCTGCATTATAACATCTTTTTCCGTTCCGGCGGACAGACTTTTGCTGGCATGCGCGTGCGTTCTTGCGGCGCTGTTCTTTTCCGCGCTGCTTTTGCTGCCCAAAAGCTGGATCTGGCTGCTGGCCGTGGCTGCGCTTGCGGGCGGTGGACTTTATATGCTGCGCGCTCAGCTGATCGAGAGTGCTTCCGTGCTTGTCTCTGCCGTTACCCAGCAATATTCGGAGGCAATTCCGGGTATACAGGTGATCCAGTTGACAGACGCAGCCGACGCGGACGCAACACTGATTTTCATTCTGATTGCGGCGCTCTATGCGCTTCTTTGCAGCTGGACGGTCATGCGCAGCGAAGGTCTTGTCTATCTGCTCGTTTTGACGGTGCCGGTTCTGGCACTGTGCCTGATCATTTTGCAGACGCCTCCGGCGGTCTGGGCCATCCTGCTCGTTGTGGGCATTCTTGCACTGCTTCTTTTAACGCAGCTGCTCCGTGCGCGGCAGGCAGGTGAGGGGAACCGGCTTGCGCTGCTGCTGGCCGCGCCGCTGGCGCTCTTAATCGGCTTGATCGCTGTTCTGTTTCCGGCTGGTACCTACGAACGCGCCGAATGGTCCGACCGTCTGCAGGAAACCATCTCCATGGCTGCAGACAAGCTGACGCTCTTCCGCCGCGACGCGAAGACCGGGCAGGTGAAATTCACCTCGCCCATCAGCCCCAGCACGCTCGGCAGCTATCTCTGGGATTCCAGCGTAACTGGCGTCAATCTCAACCGGGTCGGGCCGCAGCGCCAATTTGGCCGCTCTGTGATGCGCGTAAAAGCAACGCTTGGATCCTCTTGGGCCGGTGCTTCATTCTACCTGCGCGGGGATTCCATGGCCGTTTATGAGGATAACCGTTGGAAACCGCTCCCGGAAAATGCATATCCTGATATGAAGAATATGCATAATCCGCTTTTGGCAGGAGAGGCTGTCGTCAGCTTTCAGCCAGAGGTAACGATCGAAACGGATATGAAGTCCGGGATCTATTATATCCCATACAACGCAACCGCGTTTCCGGAGGACGCGGAGCCGTTTTACGACGCCTACGTCAAAAACCCCTCGCAGCAGACGAATTATACGGTTCCCTATGTTCTCTCGCGCAGCCCGTTGCAGAACAGCGCGTATGATGCATTCGTCCATGAGACCTACACACAAGTCCCGGATGAGACGCGGCAGGCACTTTCCGACATCCTCTCGGAGCTGGTCGGGGAGGAGGACGCCGATCCGTATCAGTATATCCCGCGTGTTCTGGAGTATGTGTCGACCAGCGCCCGCTATGACCTCAATACGCCGGCTGTGCCGGACGGAGAAGATTTTGTGTCGTGGTTCCTGCACGACAGCGAAACCGGTTACTGTGTGCATTATGCGACTGCGGCGACGATTTTGCTGCGATGTCTTGGCGTTCCGGCGCGTTATGTGACCGGCTATTACACAGATGTGTATGAAAACGAATGGACGACCGTGACCTCGGACGATGCGCATGCGTGGGTGGAGATCTATCTGAACGGGATCGGCTGGCTTCGGGATGATCCAACGCCTGCGGCAGACACCCCTGCGCAGACAGCACCGGAGGAACCCATTGCCGCTCCTATTGAGCCGGCAGACAACCAGCCGGAGGATACGCCGCCCGCAGGCGACGAACCGCCCGCTGTCCCGGATACTCCCGCAGAAAGTCAGGAAACACCGCAGGAAACGAACAAAAAGCCCGTCAGCATCCTGCGTTTTGTTTGGCCTGTTCTGGCATTGGCCGCCGCACTGTTTCTCTGGCGCGCACTACGGTTCAGCGTCCGAATGGCCGCAATAGGGAAGGGATCGTCCAACCGCCGGGCAGTCGCGCTCTATCATCACATCTGCTGGCTCGCCCGGCAGACCAAAACAGAGGTTCCAAGCGATTTTCTGGAAATCGCTGAAAAGGCAAGATTCAGCCATCATAAGCTGAACAGGGAAGACCTGCTTCCGATGCAAGCGCACGCGGAACAGCTGACAAAGCAGCTGCTCGCAGACAAGCGCTTCTGGAAACAGGTCCTGTATCGCGTGATTTATGCACTTGGATAAGCATTGAGAGGTTTCCTATGGAGTATAGCTGGTTCATGCGATTTTCTTCCGGCGAAGCTGGAACTCTGACGATGCAAGCCTCACGCCGGAATGTCGGATCTCATGCCATACCGTCTGCGTTTTGAAAAGTGCCAGCGTTTGCAGCGGCAGAAAGCACGCCATGAAAACAGGATAGAGCAGGATGCCGCCTGTCAGTCTGAAATCCAGCCGTTTTTCCAGCACCAGTGCCGCAGCAGCCACCGCGAGACTGCCAGCATAAGCGGAGAGCAGACTGACCGGCAGGCTTTGCAGGGATATGCTGCCCGCGAGGAACGCTGCCAGTGTAAAAAACGGGGTCAGCGCCTGCAGGAACGGAAACGCAAGCTGAAGCATACCGTCCAGCCGGTTCAGACTGGGTCGGCGCAGAAAATTCCGAAAAAGCTTTGGCAGCGTCAGGCGTGAAACCTGCATGATGCCGCTCATCCAGCGTCTGCGCTGCACGAGCGAGGCGCGCCATGTGACCGGCTCCTCGTCATAGGTCACGGCGCTTTCGCAGTAGCCGATCCGGACGCCGTGCGTCAGACAGGCTGCATACAACTCAGCATCCTCCGCAAGCGTGCAGCAGGGGAATCCGCCCAACGCTTCCAGCAAATCGCGCCGAATGGCAAAGCCGGTTCCTATTACTCTGGCGGATAGTCCTAAAGCTTCTCTGGCACGGTTCAGAAAGTGATTTGCCGTACAGAAATAAATCTCATAGCAGGCGCTGATTCCGGCTTGCATACGGTTCTTTGCGAGAATCCGGCTTTTGACGATAGCGGAGCGTGACATCGCTTGATTCATTTCGGATAAAAACGCAGGATCAACCTCGTTGTCAGCGTCAAATACGCAAAATGCGTCATAATAACGAGAACCATGCAGAAGCGTGTTTGCAGCATACTGAAGCGCGGCACCCTTGGAGTGGATAGAGGTCGGCATTTCTAGAACCTTGCCTCCGGCGTGCCGCGCTGCATCCGCAGTGTGGTCTGTGCAGTTGTTCGGAAGCACCCAGATATCAAATAGTTCTGACGGATAGTTCTGTGCCAAAAGACTTTCAATCAGCCCTGCAATGCAGCTTTCTTCATTTCTGGCTGCGATCAACACTGCAAACCGCCTTTGCGTAGTGGAGGATTTTTGCATTTTGCGTTTACACAGGCTGAACAATGAAACAACCAGAAAGTAGAGGGAAAGCAGTTTTAGAATCAGAAAAAACGCATTGACTGCCGCGTTCATAGAATATTTCTCCTTTGTGATTTCTACGCTCAAGTATATCACATCCGCGTTCAACTGAACGGAAGCATCCGTTTAAGCATTGCTTAAGATTCTATGAAGGAACATGATTGCACCACCAGAAAGAAAAAAGGCCGACAAACCCAGCACGCGGCAGAAGAGAATGAGGTGCTGTTTGGGCCTAGCTAACGCAACAAAATATCTTTTTTGTGTACGCAGGAACAAAGACAAAGGATTTCCGGGAATTAAGGCCGGGGAATCCTTTTTTCTTTTACTTTTCCGGGATGAATCCAACGGCTACAAAATAGGCCAAGAGAGAAACCAAAGACAAGGAGAGAAAGAACAAATCCCACGAATCCGGAGAAACCTTCTGCAAAGAATGTGATAACCACAAAAACAAGACTGACGATAATAAGTACAATATCCATGTATACATTATTCCTCATTGTCAGACCGCTGACGGCGCAGAGAACGACGAACATTCTTGTCTGTCAGTTCGGCCACGATTTCATTAAACGGCAGAGGCGGACGCTCAGGCGCGGCAAAGCTATCAAAGTATTTGAAATACTTCGGTAAATATGTAATTTGCCACTTGAAAATAGATTCAAAGGAAAGCTTGTCTGCAATGCGGCTTTCGGCCTCAGCAGATGGCTCAGTCAGCGTAATAGACCGGCGAATAGGGCGATAAATAGAGAAGACATTTCCGACAGAGACCATTAAACCCATCTGGTCAGTTACATCACGAATCTTTTTGTCAATATCGAACGACTGAGAATTTAAGAAGACCCGGCATTTATACTTTCTCTGGAGCTTGAAGAAATCACGCAGACCTGAGTTGAAGTTTTTAAAATTCCGGTTGTCAAAGATAATACCAGCCTCATCCAAGAAAATAGCAGAGTTTTCAGCAGGGGCGAACTCTGCCAAGTCCATAGCTTTCATAATACGGACACCGGGAAGGTTACAGGTGTCAATATCCGTGTAGACCGTCCAACCTTTTTTTAGGTATTTCATCATCTGTTTTACCATATAGAGGGATTTACCAGCACCCTTTTTGCCGAAAATGAAAATCAGACGATAAGGGTTATTATAACGCCTAGATTGGACAGTGAACCAGACAAGGAACGCGCCAACGATAGAAAGAAAAATAATCATAGTAAAAAAGAAGGGGCGGAAAGCCCGCCCCAAGGTCGATAGGTTAAACGTGAATGAGGCGGTTGATAACGCCGATACCCGTACCAATCAGCGCGACCAGCACGAAGCCGAGGATAAGCGGATTGCCGGTAATGGCACCGACAAAAGAGCCGACCCAAGAAACAGCACCGGTAACGAAAGAACCGATATCGGAAATCATGGACGCAATGGAGTAAGCAGCTTCAGTCTGAAAAATCACCCTTTCAAAATTATTTGATATTTAACAATCGCTTGAGCAAAGCGACGGTTACAAAGGAAAAGAAGAAACCGACGAAGTAACAGATAGGCTCGGCCATAAGGAACGTAGGGACTTGACCAATGAACCAGACACAGAATGTTTTCACGCTTTCGATATCAACGCACCCCCTGCCTTAAAGATACAGAAAACAACAACCAGAAGCAAGACAAGAGAAGCAAGCCAATTAGAATCATATTCCAAATGCTGCGTAACATAACCGATCTGAGAATTGTTATATGAGGATTGAACTTTATAGGTATACGAAACTACCGGTTTACCAAGCAGATCATATAGAACAGAAAGCAAAGAGCCGTCAGAAGCATCAGGGGCATACTCTACAGAAACCACCTCAGGCTTGATATAAGATTGACCAGACGTCGGCACATTTGCCGCCAGAAGTACAGGAGATTCCGACGCGCTTGCAACCGCCCTGACTGCCTCCGAAGAAACCGAAATATCTGCATCAGATTCCGAATCAACAGGAACAACGCTATCAGAATCAGCAAAATCATCAGCAGATTCATCGGTGTCAGATTGAAGAGGTGTTTCTGATTCAGCATCATTAACAATGTCGACTTGCTTTCTTGCATTATATTCATCCTCAGACACATCAATAGGCAGAATAGATTGATCACCACCGTAGGAATACATACCAAACCAAAGATCATAATTTTCGGTATTGTCTACAAGATCATAGAACCAAATCCAATCTTGATATTCCAGCCGAATCATATTCACAGCAAAAGCAGGAACACAAAGACAGACCAGCAGGAAGACACAGAGGAAGACAGAGAAAAAACGCTTAATAGAAATCACCCCTCAGAAGATTTAGAGCCGGGATTTGAAGAACCGAAAGAAACATCAGAAGAAAAAACAAACCGCTTAATATAACGAATAACGAGGGAAAAAGCTAAAAGAGTAAGAGAAAGCTCCGCAGGTGTCATATATGTACCCGGAATATACCAAGATACATAAAACCGCCATATTTGAGGAATAAAACCTAAATAAAATTGTAACCCGGCATCATTCATTGAAACACCTCCTAAACAAAGGGAATAGCATCAAGAACGGCCTTGACAACAGCTAAAAGTATAAGAACAGCAATAATAGCAAAAACAGCAACAATAACTATTGTAAGCCATTCAGGAAGTGCATAAAAAACATATTGAATAATTTTAAGGAAGCCAGCCATAAAATCACCCTCTAAGCCACGCATGAACAACAGAATATACTATATAAATAGCAAATAAAGACAAAGACCACTCAAAAAAAGCGGCAATAGGGGTAGGAAGAAGAGACCAAACATCCATTAAAAAATTAAATCCTTGGATAAGAGAATTAAACAAACTCAACTACCCCCTAGAAGGAAAGCGCGAACGCATATACTCAAATTGTTCATAAGGATCATACGGAAGAGACGAATCATCATCAATAGAATCAATAGAATATGTAGAAAAGGAACTATTACGCGAACCAGTACCATAATGAATCATGTTATACATTTTTTGTGACCAAAAAACATTACCAGCGCCAACAGATTCACTTAAAGCACCAGAAATGCCGACACTATCAGAAGAAGAAAACAACTCAGAGAAAGAATTAGAAGCATCATTAGCTGTATCAAATTTAGAAGTATCGGAAATGTTACTAGAAAAAGAATCGCCATTCACGTAATCCAAATTAGACTTTGAATTATCATGAAGCTGTTTATCCTCAGGAGATGCAAGAACATCAGCCAAATCAGAAACTTTAGTTGTAATTGTATCAAGATTAGACTTGAAACCAGCAAGGATAGACTTTATACTAGAAACAGTGCTTTCTGTAGCTAGAGTTTTCAATGTGGCCTCAGTTGCGACCTTGGTATTGATATTGGAAAGAAACGTATTAGACGATGCGGAATTGGTAGATATGTTATTTCCGTATATCTTCAACAAAGAAACATCAGAAGTCACAGAGGAAGCTTGAGAAGAAGTCCATGCAGAAGAATTATTGACAGCGGTTAAAATACTAGATACATTGCCGGAAATCGTAGACAACCATTTATTGCTAGATTGAACATAAGTGTTAATGGTGCTGATTCCAGAAGTATCAGTTTTGATAGAGGAAAGATACCCGGTATTATTGCTTATAATCCCAAGCCGTGACCAAATGGAAGAAAGAATATTGCCGATACCCTTAAAAGACTGAGTAACAGCATCAAAATAGGTAGCGGAAGACGTGTTGACTGTACCAGTCGAGGAAATGCCGGTTACATACACATATGTACTTGTAGGATAAACCGGAGTTGACGATGTGCCGGACGCGAAGACGGAGACAGAAAAGACCGACAGGATACAAACAACCAACAGAACGCGAATAAATGTTTTCTGAAAATCAGTCCTTTCATACAAAAATGGGTGCGGGCGATCGAATCGAACGACCAGCTTCAGGCTCAGAACCTGACGTGCTACCATTGCACCAGCCCGCTATATATTAAATGTCCTTCCGAAGGTTATGAGGGAAGACATCACGACCATCAAGAAGACGTTTAGAATCTTCAATCTGATATTCCTCCCAAACGAGCTTGATCAAGCCCCAATTACGACGGAGAACATCATAAGAATCAGTGTCAACAGAATACTGAATCAGATCATACCAGCTTTTTTTCAACTTAGCAGAAGCAAGATCTTTTACAACCTGTCCCTCAGAAAGTCGACGAAGAATTTGACCAATATTCGGCAGGTTCGTTTCGACATCATCAGGGGAATACTGAAACTTGTCGATATCATTCAGGTGAATAAGGTACATCACCATATTGTCAAAATTCTTGACAACTTCGATATCATTTTCAGGAAGACAGAGGAAGTTAGAAACAACAGACAGACAACGAGGAGTTGCACGACCTACCCAATGAATATGCGGCTTTTTCAAAACGCCGTTTTCATCGGTATCCTTGTCATGCAGGATATAAGCCCAATCAGTGAATTTAGAACGAATGGTAGAAAGGAGTGTTTCACAATCATATGATTCAGAATCAGGGTACAGGGTACCGGCAAAAGATCGAAACTTTTTATCAGCCATGATAAAGAACCTCCATAATATTAAGTTGGCTACAGGCTACAATGATTGCATTAGACGTAGCCCGCAATCATTGTAGCCAAGGGGGAGATTTACCGACACTGGACAGGCTACATTATCCAGCATCTACCAGAGAAAAGAGAGAGAGAAAGAAAGGAGATATAGAAAACGCCAAAAGCGTTAGCTATTACAGTTCATCCTTGAGCTCCCGCAGGCGTTCGAGCACCTGCGAATAAATGCCGTAAAGGCCATCAAGGCGGCGGGAGAGGGAAGCAAGTTCCTTTTCAATACCGGGTACTTGCTTTGCAGAATCAATCAGCGTCATTAGTTCTTGCAGACTGATTGTAATGCTTAGATCATCCATGGGCGACCTCAGAACTTATTAGAGACCGATTCAACAGAGCCGTAGCGGCTGTAGAAAACCTGCAAGTTGTCACCAACTTTAAGATCCTTCGGAACAATATCCGATTTACAGAAAACTGTTTCAGCGACTTCGCCAACGACCGTGGAATCACCGGGATAGTTGATATACAGGTTGCAGGCATCGATAAGCTGACCGTCAGACTTGCGTTTGTACTGGAAACGCCGGAATCCTACGAGTTTACTTGTCATTTTTAGTCCTCCTTAAAAGCATAAATTTTCATTTCAAAAAAAGTACCTTCGGGGAAAATATCTTTCATGGTCTGAAAGATTGCCAACGCTTTATCTTCGGAAAATGCCTTTGCGAAGAAATAACCATCAGCGAAAAGGAAATAAACGTACTTAGTAGCCATAAGAGGGCCCCCCTATTAAAATTTATCATTCATTTGAATGATTTTCTATAAACAAAATACATCCAAAGGAATGAAAAATCAAGAGTAAAAATGACACCAATTAAAAGATTGAAAGTAATGCACAAAATCAAACAAGCAGATTTAGCAAAAGTGCTAAAAACAACACAACAGCAAATTTCACTATACGCAACAGGAAAACGGAAACTAGACGAAGACCAGATCATACAAATCTGTAGATACTACCATGTATCGGCAGATTGGTTGTTGGGGTTAGACGAGGATTGACAGACAAAACACGCCGCGCGGATTTCGCGCGGCGTGTTTGTCTGTGTTCTGACAAGAGTGGCCAGCAAGCAGGCGGGGAAGCCTGCCGAACGTCGAACAGGCCATCCGGGAGGAAGTGCGGACGAATCGCGGGAGTTCTCATACACGCCAGCCGCTTCGCTCTAGCGTACCGAAAAACGAACGCAACAAAATAAAGATTTTGTTGCGTTGCAGGAAAAGATATGCTATAATAGCATTATCGAGGATGCTCTAAAGGAGTTTTATGTATGCAGCCGTATTCTGAATGTCCGCAGGTGCTGCGGGACTTTTTATCGTATCATGAATCTATCAAGGGTCAATCACGGCGTACGGTTTCGGAATATCATCTGGATCTGCGGATGTTTCTTCGGTTTCTGACGCTGATGCGCAAGGAACTTCCGTATCAGACGCCGCTTGATGAGATCGACATCAAATGGATCGACGCACTCGTTCTCGATACGGTGTCATCGTCTGAGGTGTTTGATTTTCTGTCCTATCTCACAAACGACCGTCAGAACCGTGAAGGCCCGGCTGATGTCGGAATCGCTGCCGCTGCCCGTGCGCGGAAGCTGTCGGCTATCAAGGCGTTCTATAAGTACCTGACCATCAGCACCAAGCAGATCCAGAACAATCCGGTCAAGGACATCGAATTCCCCAAAATTCGCCGCAGCCTGCCGAAATACCTGACACTGGAAGAATCTACCGCGCTCTTGAAATCTGTCGATGGGCCGAATAAAAACCGGGACTTTGCAATTCTGATGCTGTTTCTGAACTGCGGTATCCGCCGCTCGGAACTGGTTGGGCTGAATCTTACGGACGTCTATGAGGATCGTATCCGTGTTGTCGGCAAGGGCAACAAGGAAAGAATTGTCTACATGGGTTCTTCCTGCCGGAAAGCCATCGACCGGTATCTGGATGAGCGGAAACAGATCGTGCTGACAGACAATAAAGCGCTCTTTGGCTCACGGGATAAAAACCGTATCAGTGTTTCTGCTGTGCATCGTCTAGTCAAAAAGCACCTGCTGGAATCTGGGCTTGACGCGTCGCAGTTTTCCGCGCATAAGCTGCGGCACACAGCCGCAACGCTGATGCTGGCGAACGGCGTTGACCTGAAAACGCTGCAGGAGGTTCTGGGGCACGAAAATCTGAATACGACGCAGATCTACACGCACATTGAAAACACAGATAAGAAAATCGCGGCAGAGGCCAATCCCCTTTCCAAGCTGAAGCTATAAAAATTGAAACGCAGGCAGTACACAGCTGAAGCGATGCACTGCCTGCTCAGTTTGTTATTCCGTATGTGCGAAAGTTGCCCCAAGGCTGGTATAAAACCCCAGCGCCTGGTACATTGCCTTATCGCACGGAGCACAGCATACAGTTAAACTCGTGATGCCGTTTTCTCTGCACCAGTTTTGTGCTGCCCTCGCCAGCATTCGTGCAATTCCCTTGCCGCGGAAGGCGGGTTCAATGTAAAAATCTTCATATACACCCGTATTCGAGCAGGAAAAAGTCGAATAGTATGCAGCGACGCTGCACATGCCCACGGCACGATAGCCGCGCTTGGCCATGAAGAATGTAATTCTCCCCTCTCGGACGGCCTGCTGAAGCTGTTTCTGCTGGAATTTTATAAGTGTTTCCTCGCCGATTTCGCGCTTGAAGCCGTTTTCCAGCTTCAAAAGCTGCCAATCGGTGGGATCGTTCAAAAGTTCCACGGTGAATGGCACTGCCTCTGCGGGCGGAAGGAGCATCAGCGGCTCGCCCCATTCGTCAACGCCGTTTTCAACGAATCCAATGCGTCTCCAGAACCGGAGACGGCGTTCGTCTCCGCCGTAATTCAGTTCAGCGTAGCGTGCGCCGCGCGCCTTTGCCCAGTCCAGAAGAACAGCAGCGCATGCTCGGCCTGTTCCATTGCCTCGGAATTCCGGGTAGACGCAGAATTCCATGATAAAGCACTTTCCATCCTCGGAAGTGAAAATCACCGGCAGTGCAAAGCCAATGTCCTGTCCGTTCCGCTGAAAGAACAGATAATAGCAGTTGTCTTGCGGCCGGTTGTGAACGTGTTCAATCTGCGCACGGTATTCCGCATCATTCAAAAAATGCTTGAGGCTTTCGTCCTTCGGGTTAGGAAAAATATCACGCTCGTGGTAGCTGTGAAGCTGCTCCCAAAAGGCTGCAGTATCGGTTTTTGAATTTGCTTCACGAATGGTAATCTGGTTTTTCATGCTGTTTCCTCCAAAATTTGATTCGGAGGGTTAGGAAGCGTGAACCCTCCATACACGTTTCATTTTCATAAAAAACCACCCTTTCTGTTTCATTTTTCACGCAAATTTGCCTGCTGCCGCTATTATAGCAGGAGATTCACCGTATTGCAAGCAATAGAAAAACCAGACAATGCGCAGTCGCACTGCCTGGTTTTACTTTACGATCAACCGCCCAGATAGGCTTTTTTAATAGAATCGCTTTCAAGAAGTTCTTTTCCGGAGCCGGAGAGCGTGATCTTGCCGGTTTCCAGAACGTAGGCACGATTGGCAACCTGAAGAGCCATCTGTGCATTCTGCTCGACAAGCAGGATCGTCGCGCCGGCCTTGTGGAGTTCCTGGATAATATCGAATATCTGCTCGACCAGAATCGGGGCCAGGCCCATGGACGGCTCATCCAGCATCAAAAGCTTCGGCTCTGACATCATGGCGCGGCCCATGGCAAGCATCTGCTGTTCGCCGCCGGAGAGCGTACCGCTGATCTGCTTGCTGCGCTCCTTCAGGCGCGGAAAAAGCTCATATACGTGCTCAAGATTGCCCTCAATGGAGCTGTTCGGGCGGGTATATGCGCCCATTTCGAGGTTTTCTTCGACGGTCATGTGCGCAAACACGCGGCGGCCCTCCGGGCACTGCGCAAGGCCAAGCTGTACGATCTTGTTGGGGGCCATGTTGTTGATCGGCGTACCCATAAACTCGATCGTGCCCGTCTTCGCGCGGAGCAGGCCAGAAATCGTATTCAGAACGGTACTCTTGCCTGCGCCGTTTGCGCCGATCAGCGTGACGATCTCGCCCTCGTTGACCTCGAGAGAAACGCCCTTGACCGCATGAATTGCGCCATAGTAGACATGAAGATCATTGACGGAAAGCAGCATATCTCAGCCCTCCTTCTTTTTGCCGAGGTACGCTTCGATAACGGCCGGATTGGCCTGAATATCGTTCGGCGTGCCCTTTGCGATGATTTTACCGAAGTTCAGAACGCAGATGCCCTCACAGATACCCATTACAAGGTTCATATCATGCTCGATCAGCATGATTGCGATGCCAAAGGTATCACGAATCTTTACAATATTCTCCATAAGTTCACTCGTTTCGGACGGGTTCATGCCGGCTGCAGGCTCGTCCAGCAGCAACAGGCACGGATTCGTCGCCAGTGCGCGGACAATCTCCAACCGGCGCTGCGCGCCATACGGCAGGCTGCCCGCCAGGTGATCTGCCACATTTTCCATGTTGAAAATGCTCAGCAGTTCCAGCGCACGCTCCTTTGCAATGCGCTCGCGTCTCCAATACTCCGGCAGGCGGAGAATGGCGGAGGCGGCGGAATATTTCATTTCGTTGTTCAGGCCGATCAAAACGTTGTCCAGAACGGTCAGATTGCGGAACAGGCGGATATTCTGGAAGGTTCGGCCAATGCCCATGTGGTTGACCTCGACCGTGCTCTTCCCTTCTGTTGAAACGCCGTCCAGAAGAATAGAGCCGCGGGTCGGCTTGTACACGTTGGTCAGCAGATTGAAAATCGTCGTCTTGCCTGCGCCGTTCGGGCCGATCAGGCCGGTGATCTCCGTGCGGCCGATGGCGAGGTTGAAGTCGGCAACAGCGGTCAGACCGCCGAAGTCAATGCCAAGGTGGCGCGTTTCCAGAATCGGAGGCTTGCCGATGTCACGTTCCGTCAGCAGGTTCGTGTACGGCTGCGGAACAAGCTTGGGCTGCGGATTGACCCATTTGTTACTCATTGTCTGCCGCCTCCTTCTTTGGATTTTCTGTGCGTCCGGTCAGCCGGTTCAGGAACGTCTCAAGGCTGCGAGACAGTGAGAAATCATAGCTGCCGAGCAGTCCCTTTGGCCGGAAGATCATCATCACGACAAGCGCCAGCGAATACACGACCATGCGGTAATCCGAGAACGAACGCAGCAGCTCCGGCAGGATGGTGAGCACGGTTGCCGACAGGATCGAACCCAGCATGGAGCCCATGCCGCCAAGCACGACCATGACCAGAATTTCAATGGACTTCATGAACTTGAACGTTGAGGGATACAGAGAGCCGATATAGCCTGCGTACAGGCAGCCCGCGATACCGGCCAGCATGGCGGATACGACGAAGGCGAACGTCTTATAATAAGTCGTCTGCACGCCGACGCTCTCGGACGCGATCTCGTCTTCACGGATGGACAAAATCGCGCGGCCATGGCGGGATTTCATAATTGTGTGGATGATATAGCAGCACACGACCACGCAGATGAACACCAGCGTAAATGAGGAATACTTCGGGATGCGCTTCAGACCGGCTGCACCGTATGTAAAATCTTTGCCGATCACAGAGTCGATGTTCGTCAGAATGACGCGGATGATCTCGCCGAAGCCCAGTGTGATAATTGCCAGATAGTCACCGCGAAGACGCAGTGCCGGGATGCCAATCAGAATACCGAAGATACCGGCAACCACTGCACTGATCAGCAGCGCCAGAAGGATATAGGGAATAGCGGCACCTGTATCACCGGATTTCAGAAGTTCCTGCACCGGAACGGCCTTCATGAAAATGCCGCCTGCGTATGCACCGACCGCCATAAAGCCTGCATGTCCAAGAGGCAGCTGGCCCAGATAGCCGGTTGCAACGTTCAATGAAGTCGCAAGAATGATATTGATGCCAACAGTGATGAGAATGCCGCTCCAGTAGTTGGTGATTGTTCCGTTCTGAATGAGCGTAAACAGTACAAGCCACAGCGCAAGAATCAATACAAGATTGATCAGATACCGCAGCGGCATGGGAATGCGGATAGCAGAGCGTGTTTTCTTCATAGTCCGTCTCCCCTTCCTTACACTTTTTCCATCTGCGGACGGCCAAGAATACCTGTCGGCTTGACCAGCAGAACGACAATCAGAATTGCGAACACGACGCCGTCCTTCCAGATGGAAAGGCCAACTGCGGAAACGAGCGCTTCGAGCAGGCCAATGGCAAAGCCGCCAATCATCGCCCCGGGGATTGATCCGATACCGCCAAGGACGGCGGCAACAAATGCTTTCAGACCAAGCATCGAACCCATTGTCGGAGACGCCTGCTGATAGGCGCACAGGTACAAAACAGAGCCGATACCGGCAAGGGCCGAGCCGATGGCAAACGTAAAGGAGATCGTTCTGTTCAGACTGATGCCCATCAGCTGCGCCGCGCCCATGTCCTCGGACACAGCGCGCATGGCCTTGCCGAGTTTCGTCTTCTGCACAACGACGGTCAGGGCTGCCATTGCAATGATAGTCACAACGATAGTCAGCAGCGCCGCATTGCTGATGGTCACAGAGCCGAGCGAAATATTGCCCGGAACAATGGGGTCCATGCTCTTCGTATCGGAGCCGAAGAGCAGCTGCGCGCCATTTTCCAGAAGGAACGAGATACCAATCGCAGTAATGAGCAGGCTCAGTCTCGGGGCCTTGCGCAGCGGCGTATAGGCGACCTTTTCAATCACAACGCCGAGGAGCGTACTGGTAATGACCGCGATGATAACAGATACGATGGGGTGCAGATGGAAGTTCGTCATAGCGTAAAAGGCGGCATATGCGCCTACCATGATGATATCGCCGTGCGCGAAGTTCAAAAGCAGGATAATACCGTAGACCATGCTGTAGCCAAGTGCCACCAGCGCGTAGATCGAGCCTGTCTGGAGGCCATTGAACAGCTGCGAGAGCAGCAGGGACAGGTTCATGTTGATACCTCACTTTCCTTCTCTTTTGCGCCACACCCGATGGACGGCGCCAAGCGCGCTTGGAACCGTCCATCCGATGTCCGCCGTGGACAGGTACGGAGATATCCTCCGTACCTGTCCGGCTGGTTCTGCTGTTTATCCGGCAGGAACCGATAAATTCTTACTGATTATAGCGTGTTTCTCTGCGTGATGCAATGGAAATCAGCAGATTTTAGTACATTTCCTGATAGACTTCGTCGCCGCCGGTCAACTCGATGATGGCAACGGGCTTGATGGGGTTGTTGTACTCGTCGAAGGAATAGGAGCCGGTGATGCCCTCAGTGCCGTTCATGTTCTTGATGGCGTCAATGACAGCCTGCTTGTATTCTTCCGTGCCAGCAGTCAGGCCCTGCTCTTCGGCAGCCTTCAGACCTTCGCAGATCAGCATGGCAGCATCATATGCCAGAGGCGCAAACATGTTGGGGATTTCATCAACGTTGTAAGCAGCTTTGTAATCCTCTTCAAACTGCTTGACGGAATCGGTGCCAGGTGCATAGCCAGAGCAATAGACAGAGCCTTCGAGGTCTTCTGCAGAAGCGTAGTTCTTGACGGAGCCGAAGCCGTCACCGCCCATGAAAACTGCGTCGCAGCCAGCCGCGCGGGCAGCAGTGATGGCAAGGCCAGCTTCAGCGTAGTAAATTGGGGCAAAGACAACGTCGGGATCGGCAGCGGCGATGTTGGTCATCTGGGCCTTGAAGTCCTTATCGCCCTCGGCAAATGCTTCGGTGTCGACGATCTCCAGGCCAAGCTCGGCAGCCTTTGCCACGAACGCGTTCATCAGGCCCTCGGAGTAGTCGTTGCCGGTCTGATAGAAGACAGCGGCGGTCTTGGCATTCAGCTTTTCAACAGCATAGTTCGCCATTTTTTCGCCCTGATACGGATCAATGAAGCAGGCGCGGAAGACGTTGGGGCGGATCTCACTTTCGGGATCGGCCGGGTCAATGACCGTAACGCCGGTAGCAGTTGCGGAAGCGGTGACCTGCGGCATGTTGTCTTCATAGGTCGCGTCAGCCAGCGCAATGGTCGTGCCGGTCAGTGTTGCGCCGAAGACAGCGGTAATGCCGTTGTCACAGGCAAGGTTATACGCGTTGACAGCTTCCACGCCGTCGCCCTTGTCGTCGTATTCCAGAACCTTGACCTGCTTGCCGTTGATGCCGCCCTTGGCATTCAGCTGGTTGATGTAGAGCATTGCGCCGTCACGGACGGGCTGGCCGTACTGCGCATAATCGCCGGTCGTGTTGCTGATGAGGGCGATTACGATCTCGCCGCCGTCAGAGGACGTGTTGGAAGCATCGGTGGACGCAGGTGTATCCGTGGTGGCGGACTTAGAACCGCAGGCTGTCAGGCAGCCCAGCAGCATCACGACTGCCAGAACGAGGCTTACGAGTTTCATTGCTTTTTTCATTTTCATTTACCTCACTTTTGTTGTTTTTGCTGGTTTTGTTATTCAAAAAGCGGCTCTGCAAAAAGCAGAGCCGCTTTGAATGCCTAATCGATTCCGACCCTTCAGGCCGCCTCAGGAATCCAAATGCTATTGCCTTTTGCACGTTTAAAATTGTTCATCATAAGAAGCATTCCATTTACAAGGCCCCATGCCAGTACCAGAAGTACCAGCAGGCCAATAATGGAGAATACGCGAATGCAAATGGATACAAGCACCAGAATGGAAATAAAAAAGGACACTGCCAGAATGGCAGTGTCCTTGCAGACTGCGGCAGAATCAGCCGTGCATGCAGATGCTGCACAGCAAGTAGCCGGTGCGCAGCTGGACGCATCGGAACAAGCGGTATTCTGCTTTGCCGTGAACTGCATCATGGTGCGCACCTCCTTGAAATGATGGCCTCATTATACCCACATACTTTAGCGATGTCAAGTGCTGAAATATGAAAAATGCCTCAAATTTCGAGTTTCCTTTTGTGAGTTTTTCACAACTTCAATTCCTGATTCCTGACAAGTGCCCATGTGAGAAAAACAGATGTGTACATTTTCCGTGATTTGACCTGTATTTTGCGGTTCAGGCTTGCATTTTATGCCGTTGTCTGGTATCTTATAGACATTCTTGGCGGATTTCCGTCAATTAAGGTGTGTGATTACAATGGAAAAGAGAAAACGTCGCTGGGGCGACCGGAAGGACGGCGTGCTGCTGCGCGATCTGGACGGCATGCACTTTATCACGCCGCTGATCTACCCGAACCGCTGCGACAACGAGGCCTATATCAGAGAAACGATCGACCTCACCAATATGAACGCGTATCTCAAAAAGAAAAACGAGTCGGAGACAGAGTTCCCCTACACCATGTTCCATATTATCGTGGCAGGACTCGTCAAGACGATCACGCTGCGCCCGAAGATGAACCGGTTCATTGCCAACAAGAACTTCTATCAGCGCAATGAGGTATCCATGTCCTTCGTTGTAAAGAAGCAGTTTGCGGACGAAGCGGCGGAGGGGCTGGCCGTTATTCACGCGAAGGACGAATCCAACGTCGAGTCCATCCACGAGGATCTGCGCCATCAGATCCTTGACTGCAAGGATGTCCATAAGGTCGATTCCTCGACCGGCAACATGGATTTCTTCAACCATATGCCGCGCTTTCTTGGCAAGTTCCTGGTCTGGATCCTGACGCGTCTGGATATCCACGGCTGGATACCCGCCAGTATCATTGAGACAGACCCGTATTATACGACGTGTGTGATCTCCAATCTTGGCTCCATCAAGCTCAACTGCGGCTATCACCATCTGACGAACTGGGGCACCTGCTCTGTGTTCTGCATCATCGGCGAAAAGTCGAAGCGCCCGGTCTATCACGAGGACGGCACGATCGAAATGCGCGAAATGCTCGATCTGGGCCTCACCATTGATGAGCGTCTGGCAGACGGCTATTATTACTCCAAGACCATCCGCCTGCTCAAGACGCTGCTGGAAAACCCGGAGCTGCTGGAAACACCGGCCAATCAGGAAGTGGAATATTGATTTTGGTGCGCGCTGCATACGCAGCGCGCATTTTTAATCCAGATGCACGACCGGGCTGCAAATGGCTTCCATGCACTGCGCTGTTTCCATGCCGAAATTGCCGCGCCGCGCAAAATCCGCGACGGAGATCATGCCGGTCAGCTTTCCGTTCTGCGTAACCGGCAGTCTGCGCAGCTGTGCGCGGGACATAAGCCGCGCGGCCTTTGCCGCGTCCTCCCCTGCCTCGATGGACAAAACGCCTGCGGACATGACCTCACTCACGCGCATCTGCTCCGCCGGTTTCCCTGCTGCGACGCAGCGCAGCACAACGTCGCGGTCGGTTAGCACCCCGCAGAGACGCCCGTTTTCTCCCTGAACCGGCAAAAAGCCGAGATTATACCGGCTCATGAGCCGTGCGGCGACGGAAACCGGTTCCTGCGCACCGACGCTGACGACATTTCTGGACATACAATCCTTGATCTTCATAAGACCCTCCATTACTAAAAACTCCGGCAGCAAACGCTGCCGGAGTTTCTGCGTTTATGGAAATTGTAGCCGGGACTGTCGGCTGTTAAACAGCTTATTTACCCTGCAGCTTGCGGTCGATGGCTTCCGCAGCCTTTTTGCCTGCGCCCATGGCCAGAATGACAGTCGCAGCGCCGGTAACGGCATCGCCGCCTGCAAAGACGTTTTCACGGGTGGACATTTCGTTCTCGTCAACGATGATACCACCCTTTTTGTTCGTCTCAAGGCCAGGCGTGGTGGAGCGGATCAGCGGGTTCGGAGACGTGCCAAGAGACATGATGACCATATCGACATCCAGCACGAATTCGCTGCCCTCAACGGGAATCGGACGGCGGCGGCCGGATGCGTCAGGCTCGCCAAGTTCCATCTTGATGCACTTCATGCCGCATACACGGCCATCCTCACCGCCGAGAATCTCGGTCGGGTTGGTGAGCGTCAGGAACTCGATGCCCTCTTCCTTCGCATGGTGCTGCTCTTCCAGTCTGGCGGGCATTTCGGCCTCGCCGCGGCGGTAGACGATGTACACCTTATCGGTACCCATACGCTTTGCACAGCGGGCGGCATCCATCGCAACGTTGCCGCCGCCGACAATAGCCGCTGCCTTGGAGTGCAGGATCGGCGTGTCGCTCTCTTCGAGATACGCCTTCATCAGATTGATACGGGTCAGATACTCGTTTGCTGAGCAAACGCCCTTGAGGGACTCGCCGGGGATGTGCATGAACATCGGAAGACCTGCGCCGGAGCCGATAAACACAGCCTTGAAGCCCATCTCAAACAACTCGTCGATGGACAGGACCTTGCCGATGACCATATCGGTCATGACTTCAACGCCCTGCGCCTTCAGTTTTTCAACCTCATTGGCAACGATAGCCTTCGGCAGACGGAACTCCGGAATACCGTAGACCAGAACGCCACCGGCAGTGTGCAGCGCTTCAAACAGGGACACCGCATAGCCCTTCTTGGCAAGCAGCGACGCGCAGGTCAGGCCGGACGGGCCGGAGCCGACGACAGCGACCTTGATGCCATTGGACTCGGCTTTTTTCGGCATGGCGTTGATATTCTCGCGGTACCAGTCGGCGACAAAGCGCTCTAGACGGCCGATTGCCACCGGCTCGCCCTTGTTGCCGCGGACGCACTTGGATTCGCACTGCGTCTCCTGCGGACAGACACGGCCGGAAAGGGCGGGCAGCGCATTGGTATCGGTGATGATCTCATAAGCCTTTTCAAAGTTGCCCTCAGCAACTTCATGGATAAACTCCGGGATATGAATATTAACCGGGCAGCCCTCAACACAGTGCGGTTTTTTGCACTGTAGGCAGCGCTTGGCCTCGTTAATGGCCATTTCAGCGGTGTAGCCCAGCGTGACTTCCTTGAAATTTTTGTTGCGGACGTTCGGATCCTGCTCCGGCATCGGAGTCTTGGTAGCCTGCATATTAGCCATGATGATTCCCTCCCCTTACTTGATGAGTTCTTCGCCCATCTTCTGGATGCGGCAGATATGAGTCTTGCGCTCTTCTGCTTCTCTTTCGCGGTAGACACTGTTGCGGCTCATGAGTTCGTCATAATCGACCTTATGTCCGTCAAAGTCCGGGCCATCGACACAAGCAAACTTCACCTCGCCGCCAACCGTGACGCGACAGCCGCCGCACATGCCGGTGCCGTCAACCATGATCGGGTTCAGCGAGACGACCGTTTTGACGCCGAACGGCTCGGTCGTCTTGGAGACAAACTTCATCATCGGGATCGGGCCGATGGCGAGAACTTCGTCATAGTGAATGCCAGACTCGAGCAACTGCTGCAGCTTGACGGTCACGAAACCGTGCTCGCCATAGGAGCCGTCGTCGGTCATGAGATACAGATGGTCACAGGCCTGCTTGAACTCGTCTTCGAGAATGACGATGTCCTTGTTACGGAAGCCAACGATCACATCCGTCTCGACACCTGCTTCTTTAAACGCCTTTGCGGACGGATATGCGATTGCACAACCGACGCCGCCGCCAACTACGCACACGCGCTTTTTACCTTCAACGTCCGTCGGCTTACCGAGTGGGCCGACAAAGTCCTGAATATAATCGCCCTCGTTCAGACTGCCAAGCATTTCGGTGGACAGGCCAACCTTCTGGAAAATGATCGCAACCGTCCCCTTCTCGCGGTCATAACCCGCAATCGTCAGCGGCACGCGCTCCGATTTCTCGTCTACACGGAAAATGATAAACTGACCGGCCTTTGCCTTGCGGGCAACGAACGGAGCTTCAATCTCCATATACGTTACGGCAGCGTTCAGTTCCTTCTTGCGCACGATTTTGTACATAACTTGTTCATCCCTTCAAATCATCAGTAATTTCTTGTTCGTTCTGATAATCCAACGTTATTAGTATAACACATCTTCCATTCTGTTGTAAACAAGAAAATCGATAAAAAAATACCGATACATGCCATGTTCTGAATTAACTTATATCATTTATGATATATTGCATCTGAATTCGGAATGAATTACAACATTGTCGGAACGAACGTTTTTCCATAAAAATCCTGATACCAGTGTGGAGGGTGCAGCAGGCGCAGGCTCCGGCTGAAGCCCAGCAAGAAATGCAAGCGTTCCAATCAGCTGCTCCGGCGTATGCGTTATTTGCAGTGCACCGAGATCCAGCGATTTTTCCCGCTTGCTCAGCCGCCTCCCGTCCGGCGCAAGCAGAAGCGGGACATGATAATACGCAGGCGTTGGGAACCCGAGCGTCTTTTGCAGCCATATCTGGCGCGGCACAGAACTCAGCAGATCGCGTCCTCGGACAATCTCAGTGACGCCGCCCGCCGCATCGTCGGTCACAACTGCCAGCTGATAGGCGTATACGCCGTCTGAACGGCGGATGATAAAGTCGCCGCAGTCCTGCACAAGATTCTCGGTATATTCACCTTGCAGACCATCCTGCACTGTTATGACCGTATTCGGAACGATCACGCGCCATGCAGGTTTTCTCGTTTTCGCCGCGCGCTCTGCATCTGTCAATGTCCGGCAGGTTCCGGCGTAGATCACATTGCCGTCCGAGGCGTGCGGTGCGGAGGCTGCGTGCAGTTCGGCGCGGGAGCAATAGCACGGATAGACCAGTCCAAACGCGCGCAGCCGTTCAAATTCTGCATGATAGGCATCAGCACGTTTGGACTGCGGCGTCTGTTCCGCGTCCCAGTCCAGGCCGAGCCAGTCCAGATCACGCTTAAGTGTTTCAATGTACTCCAGCCTGCACCGGTCTGGGTCCAGATCTTCAATCCGCAGCAGCATTCGTCCGTTCCGGCTTCGCACGGAGAGCCACGCCAGAAGCGCGGAAAACACGTTTCCGAGGTGCATCCTGCCGCTGGGGCTGGGTGCAAAACGTCCGGTCAGCATATCGGTCTGTCCTCCTTGAAAAAACGGCAGGGACACCCCTGCCGTTTGTATTTATAATTGATAAACACGGCGATATTCTTCATAATAACGCTCGTACATATCGGATTTGAGTTCCTTCAGGCTATTCAGGTATTCATGCGTATCAAACGAATCCGATTCCAACTCAATCAGTGCGACTGCGATATTGGAACAATGATCCGCAACACGTTCATAATTGGTCAGTAGATCATTGAACACAAAGCCCTGTCCCAAGGTGCAAAGTCCTTTTTGCAGACGATCAACATGGTGAAGCTTCATTTCGTCACAAAGATTGTCGATTAACTCCTCAAGCGGCTCGACGCGGGCAGCAAGCTGCAGATCATTGTTGACGAACGACCGAATCGCTGTGGACAGGATCTCTGTCAGTGCAGCCTCCATGACTTCCAGTTCATGTGCAGCAGCTTCGGAGAAGGACAGTTTTTTCTGGTGCAGTTCTTTTGCACCCTCTGCAATATTCAGCGCGTGGTCGGAAATTCGCTCAAAATCGGAGATCGTGTGCAGGAACTTGGATACCTCCGCGTTCTGTTTCGCGGTCATTTCACGTTCTGTGACCTTGACCAGATAGGTACCGAGTTTGTCCTCATACCGGTCAACAGAGCGTTCCAAATCCTCGACCAGTTTGAACCGCTCGTCGGAATAGCCGTGCAGCAGCGCAACTGCCTCAACAAAGTTGCGCTTGGCCTCCTCTGCCATCGCATTGATGGTCAGACGGCTTTGTTCAATGGCAAGCGCGGGGTGCTGAATGAAGCGTTCTTCAAGCCGCATTGCTTCCGGCTCGACCGCTTTTTGCTGTGGCTTTTCGCGCACCAGAAAATTGACGGTTTTTTCGATCTGCCGCGTAAACGGCAAAAGCCCAACGACCTTAATAAAGCGGAACACCGTATTGACAAGTGCAATGGAAACACTGGTCATAATGCGATCCGCAAATGGGAACCGGATCAGCGCATCAAGCGTATAATAAATCGCTGCAAACAGGATTACGCCTGTGACTTCGGCGACCAGATAAACCATGGCCGTTCGTTTACCGTCAACAGACGCGCCGATCGCAGAAAGAAGCACCGGCATGGCTGCGCCGATGGCAATGCCCATGATGATGGGGAGCGCAATGGAGAAATCAATGATGCCGGTCGATGCAAGTGCCTGTAAAATGCCGACTGCGGCGGATGCAGATTGCAGGACGCAGGTAAACAGCGTGCCGAAAAGGATACCAAGAAACGGATTGGAGAAGGAAGTCAAAATACGAATAAAGGTCGGGTCGTCGCGCAGCGGCGAAACTGCGGAAGACATTGTAGACATACCGAACATCAAAACCGCAAAACCCATCAAAATATCGCCGACATGTTTCTTTGCCGGATTTTTCGCCGTCATGCGCAGGACAATGCCAATTACGGAGATCACGCCCGTGAGTGTCGCTGTGGAAAATAGGTCGAGCCAGCCACCGGTCGAACCAATGTCAGAAAGGCAGATGATCCACCCTGTGATGGACGTGCCCAGGATCGCGCCCAGCACAATGGAGATTGCCTGCCGTACCTTCATCATGCCGGAGTTGACAAAGCCGACGATCATGACTGAGGTAGCCGAAGAAGACTGAATCACAGCCGTCACGCCGGCGCCCAACAGGAATCCCTTGATGGGATTACCGGTCAGCCGGTACAGAATCAACTCCAGCTTATTGCCTGCGACCTGCTTCAGTCCGTCTCCCATCAGAGCCATACCGAACAAAAACAGTGCGATACCGCTCAACAGCGAGATTACATTTGAAATACCCACGCGTAACATCCTCTCTGTTTGTTAATTGTATGTTAAAGAACGAATCTTAAATGTTTTGCACAATTTTTCTTAAATTCATGTTAAATCTTGCTTTTCCTTTACATTTCACATAAAATTAACACAAAGAGGAACGACGATTTTACATTTCTGCTTTATTGTATTCGCAAAAGGAGTGGTTCAGATGATCTATTTGCTGGAAGACGACGATTCTATCCGCAAGCTAGTGCTCTACGGACTGGACAGCCAAGGCTTTCAGGCAAAAGGGTTTGCACTTCCCTCGGAATTCTGGCGTGCCATGGACACAGAACTTCCAGAACTTGTATTGCTTGACATTATGCTGCCGGAAGAGGATGGACTGAGTATCCTGAAAAAGCTGCGGGCCCGCCCGGCGACCAAACGGCTGCCCATCATTATGCTGACGGCAAAAAATTCGGAATATGACCGTGTGATTGGTCTGGACCATGGCGCGGACGACTTTGTTTCCAAGCCATTTTCCATGCTGGAACTCATTGCACGCATCCGCGCAGTTCTAAGGCGGGCAGAGCCAGTGCAGACAAGCGGAGATTTCTCTCTTGGCCTGTTGTTTGTCTCTCCGGACCGGCACGAGGTCAAGGTCGGGGGTAAGGATGTAACGCTTACCAACAAGGAATTTGAACTGTTGTGCCTGCTGCTGCGCAATAAGGGCATTGTTTTGACGCGTGCGACGCTGATGGATCGCGTCTGGGGCTTTGAATCCGAACGGGAAAACCGGACGCTGGATGTGCATATCCGGACACTGCGCGTCAAGCTTGGTGAAGCAGGCAGTTATATTGAGACTGTACGCGGCATCGGTTACAAGATCGGAGGCGATGGTGTATGACGGCCAAGATTTTCCGAAACGCATTTTTGATTGGATTTACAGTTTTACTTGCCTGCATTTTGCTGTTTTTCTTTATTATGTACTCGAACTATCAGGCGCAGGCATACGATATTCTGGAAGTGGAAGCTGAGCATATTTCAGAAGGGATGCAGATTTGCGGCGGCAAGGAGTATCTCGATGCAATGCAGTCCGGCGAGCGCATCACATGGATCGCGCCGGACGGTTCCGTTCTCTATGACAATATGGCGGATGCAGATACGATGGAGAACCACCTCCAACGTCCAGAGGTACAGAAAGCGTTTGAAACTGGAAGCGGCCGCTCTGACCGCTATTCCTCTACAATTCTGGAAAAGAACAATTACTACGCACTGCTGCTGAAGGACGGAACAGTTCTCCGTGTAGCCGGAAAACAGACAAGTGTGGCCGCGATGGCGCTGATGCTGGTGCAGCCGTCCTTATGGATCGTTGTTCTGGTGCTGGTTCTGTGCGGATTGCTTGCTATGCGGCTTGCCAAACAGATCGTGCGCCCGATCAATGCTATCAATCCCGATAACCCAAACGCGACACCGACTTATCCAGAACTTCAGCCTCTGATTTCCCGCTTGCAGGAGCAGAATCGCACCATTCGGACGCAGCTGAGCGAATTATCGACACGCCAGCGTGAGTTTGACGCAATCACAGAAAACATGCGCGAAGGTTTTCTGATTGTCGATGACAAATGCAATATCCTTTCGAGCAATCGCAGCGCACTGCGTCTACTGGGGATAGACGGCACACAAAAGCCTGAAAACCTGCATCAAGTGGTTTGCTCCAGCGAACTTCTGGCGTTGGTTGACGCTGCGCTGGACGGAACGCGCGGAGATGAGGAACTTTCCTTCAGCGGCGGCACATGGCAGCTGTTCGCCAATCCGGTCATTACCGGCAGCCGTGTGACGGGTGCAATCGTGATCTTCATGGATGTGACAGAGCGGGAGCAGCGCGAGGCACTGCGGCGCGAATTTTCTGCTAACGTTTCGCATGAACTCAAGACACCTCTTACCTCCATCACCGGCTTTGCTGAACTCATGAAGGAGGGCATGGTTCCGAAAGAAAAAATGCAGGAATTTTCCGGCGATATCTATCGTGAGTCCCGCCGCCTAATTGATCTGGTAGACGACATCATTCAGCTTTCCCGGTTGGACGAGGGCACGGCGAACTTCACAAAAACATCGGTTGATCTGTATGTGCTGGCAGGCAGCGTGATTGAGAGTCTTCGTCCTGTCGCGCAGCGACAGGATATCACGCTTACCCTTTCCGGACAGCATGCTGTGATTCCGGGCGTTGAGCAGCTTTTGCAGGAAATGATCTATAATTTGTGCGACAACGCAATCAAATATAACGTTCCGGGCGGCAATGTTGCCATTTCCGTCTGGCAGAATGGGCCGACGACAACACTCTCTGTCGTAGATACTGGCATTGGTATTCCCTACGCCGACCAAAGCCGTGTATTTGAGCGATTTTACCGCGTCGATAAAAGTCATTCCAAGGAGGTTGGCGGCACCGGTCTTGGCCTTTCCATCGTCAAGCATGCCGCACAGTACCACGGCGCGAAGATTGAACTCAAGAGCGACCCCGGTAAGGGCACGGCGATCGCTGTCAACTTTACCGCTGCAAAATAATCGTGAAATCTGATAGGGCCGCTGCTCTGGCAGCGGCCCTGTTCGTACATTTTCCCGATCCTGCCTGAATCGCCTATTTTTCGCTTGCATCACGGTTTTTTATCCGGTAAAATACCGGTATCTATTCTTTGGAGGCGTTTTATGCATGAATTGACGTTTGCTGCCGCCGCGCTGATGCTCTGTGTCGCGGCTGGCTCTTATCTGGCAGGTTGCTGCAACGGCGCAATCATCACTTCCTTCCTGTTTTATAAGGACGATATCCGCAAGCATGGCAGCCATAACGCCGGACTGACCAATTTCTACCGTGTTTACGGCGGAAAATTTGCAGTTTGTGTCATTCTGGTCGATATGCTCAAGGCGTTTGTCGCGGTAAAACTTGGTTCGGTCGTATTTGACGCGTATCTCGGACTTCGACTGGAGGGCGAGTACTTTTCCGCCCTGTTTTGCGTAATCGGGCATATCTTTCCTGCGTTTTATTCTTTTAAGGGCGGCAAGGGCATTCTTTGCAGCGGAACGCTCCTTCTGCTGCTGGACTGGCGCATTGCAGCGGTCGGTTGGGGACTGTTTGCGCTTTTGTGGCTTACAACGCGATATGTTTCGCTCGGCTCTGTATCGGGCGCAGCCAGCTTTCCAATCACGACTCTGATCTTCTGCCGCAGTAACTGGACGGTATTCGTGCTGTCGCTTCTGATTGCAGCCCTTGTGATTTGGGCACACCGGGAAAATATCGGCCGTCTGCTGCACGGCACGGAGTCCAGATTCCGTTGGCATACGGACGCACCTTGAATAAATCGAGCGCTTTTTAGACAGAGAGGTTTTCCATGATCATCGACTTTCACACGCATACATTCCCGGACCAGATCGCAGCCTCAGCCATTGCGCGCCTGTCCAACAATGCGCATATTGAGGCGCACTCCAACGGCACAGCGGGCGGCCTGCTGCTGGCTGAGCGGGCGGCCGGTGTTGACCGTTCAATCATTCTTCCGGTTGCAACGAAGCCAGAGCAGGTTCATCACATCAATGACGCTGCTGCCGCGCACAACGAGCACGCCTTTGTTACAAATATGTTCTCCTTTGCCTGCATCCACCCGGAGTATGCGGACTGGAAGCAGGAACTTGACCGCATTGCGGCGCGGAATATGCGCGGGATCAAGCTTCACCCGGCCTATCAGCAGACCGATCTGGACGATCCGAAGTACCTGCGCATTTTAGAGCGTGCAGGCGCGCTTGGGCTGATCGTTGTGACGCACGCGGGTTTTGACATCGGCTTCCCAGGCTGCCGGTGCTGTACGCCGGAAAAAGCAAGAAACGCGCTCAAGCAGGCTGGCCCTGTAACGCTGGTGCTGGCCCATATGGGCGGCTGGCGCTGCTGGGACGAAGTTCCGGAATTGCTTGCAGACACCACGGCTCTGCTGGACACGGCCTTCTCGCTCCGTCCGGCGGACGCAGCGGAGGACGATCCCCAATGGCTTTCTGATGAAGCGTTCGTGAACCTCGTCCGCACGTTCGGCGCAGAGCGCGTCCTGTTCGGCACAGACAGCCCGTGGGCAGACCCGCAGACCGAGCTGCGGCATATCCGCGCACTTCCCCTCTCGGATGAGGAAAAAGCGGCCATCCTCGGCGGAAACGCCAAGCGGCTGCTGCGGATCTGAATGCTGCGCATACACAAAAAACAGAGAAAACCGTTTGTGGTTTTCCCTGTTTTTTTAACTTACTCTTTATTTTATGTACACAGCACTGCCGCACAGCGGGCGGTATCCGGTTGACGGATCCAGCAGGAATGCTTTTACGGCTGCAATCTCTCCTGTACCGCATGCCAGATGCAGTGTCAGCGTACTCTGGCCCTGCGCTTTCAGACCGATGTACTGTCCGTTTGCCGCGATCTGTCTTCCATTCCTATCGTATGCCGCGCACAGGAGCCAGCCCGACATGGCGGACTGCGTTTTGTTCTCAATCAGGATCGCAGCGTCAGCTTCACTTCCGCCGCTGACGGAACGGAACTGCATCCGGATCCCGGAGGCCTCTCTTGGAATGTTCGTCCGGATCGTAAGCGTCTCAGAGTCTGCCCGGTTTCCGGCAGAATCAAGCGCGCAGACTGTCACGGCAAGCGTCTGCTCACCGAATACGCCCTGGATCTGAGCCGTCCACACAGCATCAGCCTCTGTCATCGGGACAGTCCAACTCTGGCCGTCCTCTTCGGAAATCTGAAGCCATGCCGAAGAAACCGCGTTGTCGTCCTGAATGCGGGCGGAGATCGACAGTTCTGCCGCGCTGAGAACCGTCTGCTTCGGATATTGGATTGCAGAGATCACAGGCGGCGTATTATCGACCGTGAATGTAAACGTATACGGAACCGCATTTGCGTTTCCAAGCGTATCAGAGGCCTGGAAATACGCAGTATGCTCCCCGGCGCTCAGTGGGACTGTGATCTTGCAGAGGAATTCGCCGGTCGTTTCGTTGTAATGATCCGCAAGGTTTGCTTCCGTTACCAGTGGCTCCTGCTCATCCAGCCAGAATTTGAATTTCTGGATTCCGCTCAAGTCGCTGACGAGGGCGGAAATGGTCGGCGTGGCTGTTTGGTCGGTCGTTGCGAAATCTGTGATCAGCGGAGCGGCGTTATCTGTTGCCAGAATATATTCACCGTTTTTGACAACGGAAACGGTGACTGACTTTGCAGTCTTGTCCTGACGGCTCTGCGGCTGGCAGATGTAAATATTCCGCTCAGTGTCAAAGTAATAGATATATACGTTCGCGTCTGCGCCAGCATTTGCGGCAGCCAGCATGTCGTCCGTGTAGCGGAGCGTCAGTTCCACCGGCTTCTGCGCCAGTGTCTCGTCCGGAACTTCCTCTTGCATCTCCTTATCCGTATAGACTGTGAGAGAATACGGCTCGCCCAGCGTAATCGCGATTGCAGCATTGCTCACCGGCTCAGCAGCGTCCGTCAGAGACATGATCGCAAAACTCTCTGCCTGTGCACCGGTCTGTGCCTTCTTTACGGACGAAACCTGCGCAACCCAGCTATCGGCGGTTCCTTTTACAGAAATATACTGTTCATGCAGACCTTTCTTGATCTCGGACCATGTGCTGCTGATCTTTTCATTGATGATGCTACAGATCGCCTGAATGGGCTCTGCAACCAGATTAAGCGCACCCTTTTTCTGCGCGTCGATCTCATCTCTTGGCACTTCATCCTGAGAGAGCGTGTAATACACACCGTCTTTCCGGCAGCCTGTCTCCGTCTCATAGCTGAACGATCGGATTGCACCCGCAGACAGCTTGAGTTTTCCACCAATGAATATCTTGATGCCGATTGGGATCTTGATATCGATAGAACTGGTTTCTTTCTTTTTGACAGACAGCGCTGCATCGTATTTCCCGTCTAAAATCGTCCGTATAGCATCCTCCAGCTTTACAATTCCCAACAGTCCAGTTTTGCCCGTTGTAAATTTGGCCAGATTCTGATTCTCCTGCTGAAGCCGGATCGCCTCGTCACCAGAGATCGTGTACGTCTGGCTCTCTCCAACAGCTTCCTTTGCAAAGCCGAGGCTGCTCTTCTCTGCACTGTCGTATGTAAAAGAAATCTTGGATAACACGTCATTCTTTCGCTCGGCGCTGACTGCGTATGAGATGATACTATCTACCCCAAACATACCAAGCGGTGAATTGATAAGCGGAAGCAGTGCCGATTTGATGTGCATGTCTGCCTCGATCTTGGTTGTGAAGCCATTTGTCTGTTTCAGTAGGTCAAGTTCTGTTTCGTGCGAGATAGCCGTCCCGCCACCAACACTGAACAGACTGCTTTCACCACCGTCGCCATCACTACAATTTGCGGATGCGTCTGCAGACAGCGAGATTTCTGTCTCACCCGTCAGAACTGTAGCATCGTTGTAGCCATTGAGTTCAGCAAAGAGTTCGTACAGCAGCATTGATTGATTCACAGATTGCAGCATACCGTGGATCAGGAAATACCCCAGTTTTTGCTGCTGTTCCAGATTTGTTGGATCGTAGTTTTCAATCTGAACACCACGCTCATACTTGACTGCACTTCCAACCTCACCAGATACGCTGATAAGCTTATAATCCAGTCCGAGCGCGTCCGCCTGAATGCCCGTATCAAGCTTCATGCCTTTTGAATAAGACTGCTGATACGACGCCTTGACGGAGCGGCTGCCGTCTTCATAAGTTTCCTTGATTTTTGTTTTTCCACCCAAGCCAAGCGATTCCGTCAGATCGATCAGTTTCGCCTTTGCAGATGCCGCCCCCAACTCTCCGCCAGCGCCAATACCAATGGAAGCACCGAGTTCGATGCCGGAATAAATCGTTGCCTCCTGTGAATAGGAGAATTTCTTGACACGCACCGGAAGTGCATGGATATTTCCGGAAATCTTTTTCGCGCCGTCTACAGACATTGAGAGCATGATCGTCTGCACCGGCTCATCGCTTGCAGTCAGTCTCGGGGTGACGAACAGGAAAACACCATTTCCATCCGTGACGCTGCCGCCGGATCCGCTGGTGGCGTCATCCGTGAGAAGCTGAAACTCTACATGTTTTCCGGCAACTGGATTTCCCAGACTGTCCAGCAGCCGGAACCTGGCGTATCCGTATCCAGTTCCGTTTACCACAATATCGCCAAGCGGGAGGTACTTAATAAAGTAAACGCCATCTGTTAATGTATCACCCCAGACATCCAGCTTGTATCCGTTCCATGTACCGGCAGAAGAATCAAATCGTCCGTCGTCAACCCAGCCGGTATTGCCGGGAATATAATAGAGCGTCTTATCGGCAGGGAATGATCTGGATTCGTTTATTGCACGGGTGACAGAGGGTGCGTCTCCGCGGAAATATACACCGCTTATTCCGGTGCAGTTTGCAAATGCGCAGCTTTCAATACTTGTCACGTTCTTTCCAATACTCACACCGCCATTAAAACCACTGCAATTCTCAAACGCATGTGCTTCAATGCTTGTAACGCTATCCGGAATGGTCAGATTTCCTGTAAATCCGCTACAGCCATTAAACGCACCATATCCAATGCTTGTGACTCCATTTCCAATAATCAAGTTGCCAGTAAATCCGCTACAGTTTTCAAACGTTCTATCACTTATACTTGTAACATTATCTGGAATGGTCAAGCTTCCTGTAAAACCGTTACATCCATAAAATACATAGTGCGCAATTTCTTTTATCCCCGCTCCGATGGACAAGCTGCCGTCAAAACCGGTACATTCATAGAAAGCTTGAAATCCAATGTCGGTAACACTATCCGGAATCGTCAGGCTACCAGTAAATTTAGCGTACTCAAACGCACCCCAACCAATAGTTGACACGCTGCTTCCGATATTCAAGCTTCCGGTAAAGCCGCTGCTTTCAAATGCGCGCTCTCCAATTTCAACAACGCCATCTCCAATATTCAGATCACCGGAAAAACCTGTGCAGTCATAAAACGCATAGTCGCCAATGCTGACAACACTGTCAGGAATAGTCAAACTTCCAGTGAAATTACCGCAATGATAGAACGCATAATCTCCTATGCTGACAACGCTGTCCGGTATTCTCAGATTTCCATAAAAAGATGATGAAGCAAGCCCCCAATCACCAATACTTATGACCCCATCTGGTATTTCTAATTCCTGCCACATATATGGATAACTGCCGCAAAATGCCTCAGCACCAATACTGGTTAAACCACGACCAAGTACCAGCTTTTTTATTGAGTTTTTGTAGGCTATCCATGGCTCCAACTCGCCATAACTATACGACTCTCCAACATGATTGTTGAAATCGGCCATTTTTCCTTTCCCGCTGATCGTTAGAGTTCCCTCGGAATCCAGCGTCCAGGTCAGGTTTGTCCCATCTCCTTCTCCGCCGCAGTAGCCGGAATCGACGATATCTGCCGCGAAGATCTCCGCTGTCAGCGCAGCCAGCATGCATAGGGCCAGCGCGAGCGCGGTGAGTCTGCGGAACTGTCCAGAATGCTTTTTCATGCGTTTCTCCTCTTTCTTCTTATTTTTTTCTTTAGCAAATACTACCCGATTTGATTGTACACAGAAAATTCCTTCTTTGCAACCGATTTATAGAAAAAGGGAGAAAATCTGTGAAGATTTTCTCCCTTCATGGCAGTTCTCTCTGAGATCAGGAGCCGGCTTTTTTATCCATTTTCCAGACTCATAGTTGCAAAAGCATTCAAATCCTGCCCGGCGCGTTTTCCGGCCAGATATTCGTAATAGCCCTGTGCGCCGATCATGGCGCCGTTATCGCCGCAGAGACTGAGTGGGGGCATACACAGGCGGATGCCGAGCCGCTGCGTCTCGCGCGTGAACTCACCCCGGATGCGGGAATTGGCCGCAACGCCGCCCGCGATGGCAAGTGTTTGATAGCCTGTTTCCTTTAATGCCTGCATTGTCCTTGGTACCAGCATATCGCTGACTGCTTTGGAAAACGATGCACACAGAGACGGAATATCCAGTGCTTCGCCGCGCTGCTCATGTGTGTGAATGAGGTTCAGTGCTGCGGTTTTCAATCCCGAGAAAGACATGTCCAGCGGATTTCCGCTGAGTTTTGTGTGCGGCATAGAATATTTGGTTTCATCGCCGCTCTGTGCCGCTTTGTCCAGCGCTGCGCCTCCTGGATATGGCATGCCAATCACGCGTGCAATCTTGTCAAAGCACTCCCCTGCCGCGTCGTCACGCGTTGTACCCAGAATGCGGAATTTTGTGTAATTCTGCACGTCAACAATCAGCGTATGCCCGCCAGAAACGACAAGGCACAAAAACGGAGGCTCCAGATCGGGGTACGCCAGATAATTAGCCGCAATGTGCCCGCGGATATGGTGAACCGGAACAAGCGGTACACCGAGACTGTACGCTGCTGCCTTTGCAAAATTCACGCCAACCAGTACCGCGCCGATCAGCCCCGGCGCATAGGTCACAGCGATTGCGTCGATTTCCTGCCGCGTCATGGACGCGCGCGCGAGCGCCTCATCTGCCAGCGCATAAATCGCTTCGATGTGCTTGCGCGAAGCCAACTCCGGCACGACGCCGCCATAGAGACGGTGCAGTGCGACCTGCGAGGCAATGCAATCTGTCAAAACTGTTCTTCCGTCCTCTACAACAGCGACGGCGGTTTCGTCGCAGGAGGATTCCACGGAGAGAATTCTCATTTCAGTTCCTTTCTGAGAATGCGCGCATCCTCTTTGGGGTGTTGGTAATAGTTTTTCCGCAGTCCGATCTGCTCAAAGCCGAGCGAGGCATAGAGTGCGATTGCAGGCAAGTTGGAATCCCGGACTTCAAGCGTCAGGCTCGTTGCTAGCATTTGTTTTTTCAGCGCCTCACACAGCGCGAGAACGAGTGCCCGGCCAATACCGTGCCGACGGTAATCCGGATGCACAGCAACGTTCATCATATCGGATTCACCCAGAACCGTCTGGCTGCCGATATAGCCCGTGACGATATCTCCATCCATGGCACAAAGCCAGAGGCTCAACGGATTCTGCAATTCATGCGCAAGAATCGATTCCGGCCACGGGTCGGAAAAGCAGGACGTCTCCAGTGCAGCGATCTGTGCAAGCTGCGCTGCTTCCATCGGTGTTATGGCGATTTCTCTCGTCATTTTCATTTCGCCTCGTACCAACTTGCGCCGGACTTTGCCTCCGCCAGCAATGGAACGTTCAGATGCACAACGTTTTCCATCTCAGCAGTCACGATTTTTTTGACCTGCTCCGCCTCCTTGATCGGACATTCAACGATCAATTCATCGTGAACCTGCAAAACAAGACGTGCCTTGAGTTTTTGCTTTCTGAGCGCAGCGTCAACACGGATCATGGCCAGCTTGATAATATCAGCTGCCGTACCCTGAATGGGCGTGTTAAGCGCAACGCGCTCACCGAAGGAACGAATATTGAAGTTGCTGCTTTTGAGTTCCGACAACTCGCGGCGGCGGCCGAAAAGTGTGGTCACATAGCCGTCACGTTTTGCCTGCTCGACAATTTCGTGCATATAAGTTCGGACGCCTGCATAATGTGCCAGATAATTGTCAATATACTGCCGCGCTTCCTTGCGTGTAACGCCAATGTCTTCTGAGAGCGAAAACTCCGAAATTCCATATACAATGCCAAAATTGACAGCCTTTGCGTGGCGGCGCATAAGCGGCGTGACCTGCTCCGGCTCCACCCCAAAGACCTGTGCGGCGGTTGCAGTATGGATATCAAAGCCGGACCGGAATGCTTCCTGCATGGTCTTGTCATCTGCGATATGCGCCAGCACACGCAGTTCAATCTGACTGTAATCCGCATCGACGAAGACACAGCCGTCGCTGGGAACAAACATCCTGCGGATCTCACTGCCAAGTTCCGTGCGGATGGGAATATTCTGCAGATTTGGGTCTGTCGAGGACAAGCGGCCTGTAGCTGTGACCATGTTCTGGAATGTAGTGTGGATGCGTCCGTCGTCGGCAATTTGCTTAACAAGGCCATCCGCATAGGTGCTTTTCAGCTTCGTCATAGCGCGGTAATCAAGGATCGCTTCAATGATTGGATGCTTGCCCTTGAGTTTTTCAAGCACATCTGCGTTTGTTGAGTAGCCGCTCTTGGTTTTTTTACCTGCTGGCAGGCATAGTTCGTCGAAAAGGACTTCTCCAAGCTGTTTGGTAGAATTGATGTTGAATTCCCGCCCGGCAAAGCTGAAAATGGTCTGTTGAGCCGCTTCAATGCGGCTTTGCAGCATGTTTCCAAATGAGATCAGCGCCATCTGGTCAGCCTTGACACCGATACATTCCATTTCAGCCAGCACCCGACAGAGCGGCAATTCAATCTCATAATAGAGTTTTTCCATACCGTTCTGCGCAAGCTTTTCCGGCAGCGCGTCATACAGCGCTGAGATCGCAGCTGCCTCCGCAAGTCGATTGCATACGCGCGCAGCCTCTTCACCAACTTCTTCCTTGTCTGCGCGGCCGATCTCAAAGCCAAGCTGATGTATAACCACGCGGTCAAGTTCATAGCTGCCCTGTGTTGCATCCAGATCATAAGCAGCCAGCGCGGTATCAAAAATAAACCCATCTGCCGGATATCCCAGTTCCAGCAAGCGGCGCATGAGCGGCTTGCAGTCATGCACGACTTTCTTCACGGACGCGCCGAGCAGAGTTGACATAAAACTTCTGCTTTTCAGTGCTTCATGGCCAAAATAATAGCCAGATTCCCCTGTGACAACAGCAATTCCAGATAAGTCTGATTCGGTAGCTAAAGTTACATAATGTTCTTTCTGAAAGGATGCTGCAAGCGCCTCGGCACGGGCAGCATCATATACCGCTTCGCTTGTGCAGATGCCCTCAAGGCTTCCGTTCTCCGCTGCTTCCTGCGGCGCGTGCAGGCCGTACCGGGAAATCAGACGCGTAAACTCCAGGCGTGTGAACAACCTGTACAATGCAGCCTCGTCATATGGCTGCACGAGACATGCTTCCGGCGAAAACGCAATCGGCGCTTCGCAGCGGATTGTTGCTAAATCGTAAGAGAGATAGGCACTATCCTTCCCCTGTTCAAGCTTTGCGCGCAGCTTTTCCTTGATTGCGTCCAAATGCGCATACACGCCGTCCAGCGTGCCATAATCCAGCAGAAGCTGCGTTGCCGTTTTCGGGCCGACGCCCGCAACGCCTGGAATATTGTCCGAACTGTCACCCATGAGGGCTTTCAGGTCGATCAGATGGATCGGGTCAAAGCCATATTCCTCGCGGAATTTTGCAGGGTCATAATTGACCGCGACGGTCTGAGACAGCTTGGACGAGACAAGCTTAACCGTCACATGCTCGTCGATCAGCTGTAAGGAATCCCGGTCTCCGGTGACGATCACGCAGTTCCAGCCCGCATGGCTGCACCGCTTTCCGATCGTACCGATCACGTCATCAGCTTCCCAGCCCTCGCACTCAAAAATTGGAATCTGCATGGCCCGCAGAACGTCCTTCATGACAGGCATCTGCATAGCAAGTTCATCAGGCATGGGATGGCGCGTAGCCTTGTATCCGTCGTATTGCAAATGGCGGAATGTCGGTGCCTTGAGATCGAACGCGACGCAGAGCGCGTCTGGCTGTTCCTCTGCGCGGAGTTTCTCAAGAATATTCAAAAACCCGTAAATTGCGTTAGTAAAGAACCCATCCTTGGTCGTCAGTGCGCGGACACCGTAATAGGCACGGTTAATGACGCTGTTTCCATCGAGAACCATCAGCTTCATGGGCGTAAACTCCTTTGCATTTCTGTATTTAGTTTATCACATTTCTGTCTTTCTTTCAAGAAAGGTGCTTCACAGGTTGACGGTTTCCTGAAAAAACACTATACTGAATAAAAACGAAAAGGAGCGTATCGATATGATCTACTCTTCAAAGGACATGGAATCCCGCGCTGTTCTGGATACGGTAGCAAAGGTCTGCGCTGCTGCGCGTACAGCCCCGAAGACCAGAGGCATGGATGGGCTTGTAACCTGCGTTTTAACGGGAGATGAGAAAACACAACTGGCTGCGCATATGCGAAAGCTGGCTGATGAACTGAAGTATGCGTTTTTCAGCCGCGACGCAGACAACCTCGACGCAGCCGACGCCGTTGTGCTTTTTGGAATGGAAGAAGTGCGGCGTGGACTTGACGCAGGCTGTCAGTACTGTCATTTTAAAAGCTGCGCCGACTGTGCAAAGCAAGATGGTCTGTGCGCGTGGGACGCCGTTGACGTCGGCATCGCCATTGGTTCCGCTGTTTCTGCCGCAGCTGATGCGCGTGTAGACAGCCGTGTGATGTTCTCTGTCGGCCGTGCAGCAAAAAGCCTCGGCCTGCTTGGTGAAAAAGCAACGCTGGTTCTCGGCCTTCCCCTCAGCGTAAGCGGAAAATCCCCGTTTTTCGACCGAAAGCCAAAGAAATAAACCACCGCAAGCTGCGCGTTGGCCAGGTGTAATGTTATATCGCCATCACATATACCTGACAGGGATTCCATTCATCCCATAATGTCGGAAATACCTCAAATTCCTGAAAGCCGAGTGACAGGTAAAACTGATTTGTGCGGTCATATTCCTCGTATTTTCCCATCTGTACAGTTTTTACCTGCATAAAAGAATAACCGGCTTTGCCTGCTGCTTCTTTTGCGCTTTGAAACAGTTCCCGTCCAATCCCCTGGCGATGGTATTCCTTTAAGACGCCCATAACGTATAATTCAACGGTAGCCGTTCCTGTTTCTTTCAGATATAAAAAACCAACGGGCTTGTCTGCGTCATAGGCGCAGAAGAATTGTTTATCGCCGCTTTCTGTGATGTAATCCTCCCTTGCCTCTGGGATACCGAACCATTCCGGAAGCGCTTCCAGAATGCTCCGCGTCACAGCCTGTTTTTCGGTGCTGCTTGTCAGCTGGCATATTTTCATTAGCTACTCCTGTAAATTCAGATTGGATAATCTTTTGATGCGCAAACCCGGAGCAAATGCTCCGGGTTTTGTTTGCTCAGATGTGCTTCCACTTTACACCGCCAGGGATATCGGTGATTTCAACGCCCTGCGACTTAAGTTCATCGCGGATACGGTCGGCCTCGGCAAAGTTCTTGGCTTTCTTCGCATCGTAGCGCGCCTGGATCTGCGCGGTCACAGCGGGATCATCATTGCCGTCCTCGCAGAAGATGGAATACGCGCCTGCGGCGGGCTTTTCCGCCGCATTGCGCTTGCGGATCTCATCAGCCTTTTTGCACAAGTCAAGGCTCAGCACCTTGTCAAAGTCATCAAGAACAAACAGTTTCGTTGCATCGTTGGTCTTATACTTGAGCACGTCATACAGAGCTGTAATGGCGAGAGACGTGTTGAGGTCGTTGCCGAGCGCAGCGTTGAATTTTTCTCGCAGAACCGCCACAGCATCTTCGTCAATCTCTCCATCGCCGGGCTTCAATGCGGCGATCTTGGTCAGTAGCTTCTGATACGTTCCTGCAGCATTGTCGAGGTTATCCCATGTGAAGACCAGATTACGGCGGTAGTGGCTTTGCAGGCAGAACAGGCGGTAGCACAATGGGTCATAACCCTTCTGTTCGAGCAGGGACACCGTCAAAAATTCGCCCTTCGATTTGGACATTTTGCCGCTGGCAGTATTCAGGTGCATAACGTGCATCCAGTAATTGCACCAGTGGTGGCCAATATAGCTTTCCGACTGCGCAATTTCGTTCGTATGGTGCGGGAAGGCATTGTCGATGCCGCCGCAGTGGATATCGAGGTGCTCGCCCAGATATTTGAGCGAAATGCCGGTACATTCGATGTGCCAGCCCGGATAGCCAACGCCCCACGGAGAATCCCACTTGAGCGCCTGATCTTCAAACTTGGATTTTGTGAACCAGAGCACAAAGTCGTTCTTGTTGCGCTTGTTCGTATCCTCCTCGACGCCCTCGCGGACGCCGACGGCGAGGTCTTCTTCCTTGTGATCGTTGAAAATATAGTATTTTTCAAGCTTAGATGTGTCAAAGTATACATTGCCGCCCTCAATGTAGGCATAGCCTGTGTCGAGAAGCTTGGTAATGATCTTGATATACTCATCAATGCAGCCGGTAGCTGGCTGAACAACGTCGGGCTTCTTGATGTTCAGCTTGCGGCAGTCGTCAAAAAAAGCGTCAGTGTAGAACTTGGCAATCTCCATGACAGTTTTATGCTCGCGGCGGGCGCCCTTGAGCATCTTGTCTTCTCCCTCATCCGCGTCGGAGGTCAGATGGCCGACGTCTGTGATGTTCATGACGCGCTTCACGGGATAGCCCGCGTAGCGGAGGTATTTTTCCAGCACATCCTCCATGATATAGCTGCGCAAATTGCCAATATGCGCAAAGTGATAGACCGTCGGGCCGCAGGTATACATTTTGACCAGCTTCGGGTCATAGGGGACAAATTCTTCCTTTTTGTGTGTGGCAGAGTTGTAAAGATACATCGTCAAGTCTCCTTTTTTGTATCGTTGATCTGTTCTTCCAGCAGCGCCATGCGGCGCTTGAGTTCCTCGATTTCCAGCATGACCGGGTCGGGTGTGTGGATATGGTCAAGCTTATCGCCGCAAAGTCGGACGATTCGGCCCGGAACGCCGACGACCGTCGCTCCCTCCGGTACTTCACGCAGCACCACAGCGTTTGCCGCGATGCGGGCGTTGTTACCAACACGGAACGGACCCAGCACCTTTGCGCCAGAGCCGACCATGACGTTATTGCCAAGCGTCGGATGGCGCTTGCCGACGTCCTTGCCTGTGCCGCCGAGCGTTACGCCCTGATAGAGCAGACAATCGTCCCCAATTTCGGCAGTCTCGCCGATCACAATGCCGGTCCCGTGGTCAATGACCAGCCGACGGCCGATGGTCGCACCGGGGTGGATCTCGATCCCAGTCCACATCTTTGACCACTGTGAGATTGCGCGGGCGATGAAAAAGCATCGCCGTCGGTAAAACCAGTGCGCGATCCGGTAGTCAATCGTCGCGTGCAGACCGTTATACAACAGCATAACCTCAATAGCCGAACGCGCGGCGGGGTCGTTTTTCTTATATGCCCGGATATCCTCCAATAAATGCAAAGACAGTTCCTCCAATATAAAACCCGCCTCCTGAATTGCTCAAGAGGCGGGTTAAAAAACTCGCGGTTCCACTCTGATTTCTTGCTCTGGCTGTAACGTCAGCCTCAACGGGGTCTCCCCTCGCTCCCGAACGCACATTCCCGCACTATCTTTGCCTCCGTTTGCAGCCGACGGCGGAGACTCTCTGAAAAAGTAAAACTGCGGTACTCTTTTCGATCAACGCGATATTGAATTTTCTTGGGAAATCATATCATTGGAACGGAAAAAAGTCAAGCCTGAGTCAAGCTTTCTTCCCAAGGCCGAGGCAGGCCCAGTTTTTGCAGAAATACTCCACCCCCGAATAGACTGTCGTGGCCAAAATCACGATATTCACAATCAGGTCCAGTGTCGAGAGGTTTGGCAGCACCATCATGGCGATCAGGCCTACCATCGTGCAGGAGGTCTTGATCTTACCGCTCCATCCGGCGGCAATTACAGTTCCATTGCTGGCTGCAACCATGCGCAGGCCGCTGATGGCAAACTCGCGCGCGATCACGATGAACACGACCCAGGACGGCATCCGGCCCCAGCCGACGAAGATCATCATGCAGGCCGTCACCAGCAGCTTATCGGCCAGCGGGTCGAGGAATTTGCCGAAATCGCTGACCTGATTGTAGTGGCGGGCAATATAGCCGTCCAAAAAATCGGAAATGCTGGCGATCACAAAGACCGCAACAGCGGCCCAGCGCAGCCAGTCCGCGCCGTTCGCCGACAGCAGCATCAGAACCATGTAGACCGGGATCAGCACTACACGGACAAGGGTAATTTTACTCGCAGTCGTCATTGTATTCTTCCTCCAGTACGCCGACAAGCTCTCCGTCGTAGGTATCCAACACATGGATGTCTACAAAATCGCCGGTCTTGATATGTTTTTCCGCTGTGAACCAGATCTTCCCGTCAATGTCGGGAGAATCGGCATAGGTTCTGCCGTAATAGCTGTCCTCGTCCGGGTCATAGCCCTCGCAGAGCACCTGCATGACCTGACCGACACAGGACTCGTTATAGTCGTCCATAATGCGCGACTGAATCTCTGCAACCTGCTCTGCGCGCTGCTTGGCGATCTCGGTATCAGGATATTCCATTTCGGCTGCGCGTGTGCCCTCTTCCGGTGAAAATGCAAACGCACCCACGCGCTCAAGCTTATATTCCTTCAGGAAGTCGCAAAGTTGCTCGAATTCTTCCTCGCCTTCGCCGGGAAGACCGGTAATGAGGCTCGTGCGGAGCACAAGGCCGGGGATCTCATGGCGGAGCTTTGTGAACAGCTGCCGGACATATTCGCCGTTGCCGCGCCGGTTCATTTTACGCAGGATCTCGTCGTTGATATGCTGGATGGGAATATCCAGATATTTGACGATCTTCGGCTCGTTTGCCAGAACGTCGATCAGCTCCTGCGACATTTCATCGGGATAGAGATAATGTACCCGGACCCAGACCAGCCCGTCGATTTTGCAGAGCCTGCGCAGCAGCTCCGCAAGCTTCCGCTCGCCGTAGAGATCGAGGCCGTAGCGGCTGGTATCCTGTGCGACGACGATCAGCTCCTTCACGCCGTCGGACGCAAGTTGCTCTGCTTCCTTTACCAGTTCCTCCATCGGGCGGCTGCGAAGCTTGCCGCGAAGCTTTGGAATGACGCAGTACGCGCAGTGATTGTCGCAGCCCTCCGCGATTTTCAGATAAGCATAATATTCCGGTGTTGTGAGAATCCGGCCGTCTTCCGACTGGGCGGCGTTGATGTCGTCGAAGCGCTTGTAACGCTTGCCAGACAAAACCTGTCCAACGGCATTCGCAACATCGTAATAAGAACCGGTTCCAAGGACACCATCAACTTCCGGCAATTCCTTCAAAATTTCTTCCTGATAGCGTTGGGCCAAACAGCCGGTCACAAGAATCTTCTGGATTCTGCCCTCTGCCTTCAGCTGCGCCATGGCCAGAATGTTGTCGATAGCCTCTGTCTTGGCGGACTCAATAAAGCCGCAGGTGTTGACAATAACGAGTTCTGCGCCGTCCGGGTCGGGGCTGATCTCATAGCCTGCCTGCCGCAGCAGCCAGAGCATATGTTCGGCATTGACCTGATTTTTGGCGCAGCCAAGCGAGATCATGCCTATCGTATGGGTCATGATATGTCGTCCTCCGTGATTTCTTCCAGTTCCAGTCCGACACGGTAGCGCCGAAGACCAGATTGGATGTCCTTCCAGCTGTGACCGCGCCGAATCAGCGCGTCCACAGTTCGTTTTACTTCTTTTTCGTCCGGGACTTTTCCCTGCCAGCGGCGGAGCAGGAAACGGTCGATGGCATCGTCCATTTCCGGCAATTCCGCAAGCGCCTCATCCCAGAATTCCTGCGGAATACCCTTCTCATATAGAATATTCTTAATGCGGCTCTTTCCGTAGCCCTTTGCTGCGGCGCTTGCAACAAGCTGACGAGCCGTTTCCCGGTCGTCGAGCAGATGAAGTTCTTTGAGCCAGCCGACAGCCTCCTGTGCGTCAGATGCTTCCTCGCCCTTTTGGACAAGCCGTTTTTGAAGTTCCTTTTCAGATACGTCGGCAGCTGCGACAATGCGAACGGCCCGGGCCTTTGCAGACGCTTTTCCGGCAGCCGTCAGCAGCGCCTGATAGTCTTCGTCCGTCAGGTCCATCCCGCTGTACAGGCCGAAGTCTGCGAGCAGATACGGCTGCGTTTTTAATACGGAATCATCGTCAAAGACAAGCTTGACGCGCTTTGACTGCGGCAGTTCCTGAATGGCAAGCAGGCGCATCAGTCGTCATTAAAATCGTCAGCCGAAACGCTTACCGGCTTTGCAGCCGCGGATACAGGCGGTTTCGCGTTCTTGCCCTGCAGCTTCCACATATTATCGCGGATAGACTGCTCAATGCGGTCGGCGACATCGGGATGGTCAATGAGATACTGTTTTGCCGAATCGCGGCCTTGCCCGATGCGCTCGTCGCCTATGGAGAACCAGCTGCCACTCTTGTTGATGAGTTCCAGCTGTACTGCAAGATCGACCATCTCACCCCATTTGGAGATGCCTTCGCCGTACATAATATCGAAATAAGCCTCTTTGAAGGGAGGCGCGCATTTATTCTTGACGATCTTGGCGCGTGTACGGTTGCCAATGACCTCGGAGCCGTTTTTGATGGCCTCTGTGCGGCGGATGTCGATACGGACAGAAGCATAGAACTTCAGCGCGTTGCCGCCAGTTGTCGTCTCAGGGTTGCCGTACATGACTCCGATTTTCATACGCAGCTGGTTGATGAAGATCACGACGCAGTTTGTCTTGGAGATATTGCCGGCTAGCTTACGCAGTGCCTGCGACATGAGCCGCGCCTGCAGGCCGACGAATGTATCACCCATTTCACCCTCGATTTCCGCACGGGGCGTCAGCGCCGCGACAGAGTCAACAACCACGACGTCAACCGCGCCGGAACGCACGAGTGCATCGGTAATCTCCAACGCCTGCTCACCGGTATCCGGCTGGGAAACCAGCATGGAATCAATATCTACGCCGATGCGGGCAGCATAATCCGGATCCAGCGCATGCTCGGCATCTACGAATGCGACCTCACCGCCACGTTTCTGCGCCTGTGCGACAATATGCAGCGCCAGCGTCGTCTTACCGGAGGATTCCGGCCCGTAGATCTCGATAATTCTGCCCTTGGGCACGCCGCCTATACCGAGCGCGGCATCAAGTGCCAGAGAGCCGGTTGGGATTGCATCGACCTGGAGATCAGGCCGGTCACCCAGACGCATAACCGCGCCCTTGCCGAAGTTTTTCTCGATTTGCCGGATAGCAGTATCAAGAGCCTGTTTCTTGTCGTTATTGGGAGTCTGATCGGCTGTTTTTTTCTTTTCCATCGTCTCAGTTCCTTCCTCTTTTGTGTATAGACTTACTATAACACATTGTTTGAGAAAAATCAAACGTTTGTTTTATTTCTTTTTCCCTCTGACAGCGCGGACAACGCCGCGCAAATCTTTCCGCAGAACAATATCCGTATATCCGTATTCCTGAAGAATCATAGATACGGCCATATGCTGTCCAAGGCCAAATTCAAAGCAGAGGTATCCGCCGTCTGCCAGCAGATGGGTAAAGTTTTCTACGACGGCGCGGTAAAACGCCAGCCCGTCTTTCCCGCCGTCCAGCGCAAGGGCAGGCTCGTATTCCTTTACGGACGGCTCCAGCCGCGCCATTTCTTCGCTCGTCACATACGGTGGATTGCAGACCAGCGCGTCAAGTGTGCCGACAAAACTAGGTCCTCGCTTCCGTGCATCCAGCCCGACCGCTGTCACACGGTTCATAAGCTTCAGCCGCTTGATGTTGCGCTTGGCAACCGCCAACGCGGGGCGCGAGATATCTGCAAGTGTCACATGGGCATCAGGCAGCTGGTGTGCAATGGCGAGGCCGATACAGCCGCTGCCACAGCAAAGATCCAGTACACGCGGTTCTGTTCTGCCGCGCAGGACATCGAGCGCAAGATCAGTAACCGCCATGGTGTCATCGCGCGGGATGAGCACATCCGGCGTGACCTCCAGTGATATTCCATAGAAATCCCATTGTCCGAGGATATAAGGCAGCGGTTCATGTGCAAGCATGCGGTTTACATACCCATTCAACTTATCCTCGATCTGTTCGCTGGCGTATAAGTTCGAGTCTGCAAGCACGGCCGTCACGGATTTTCCAGAGGCAAATGCCAACAGTTCCCGTGCGGCCATGGAGGCATTCTCCCCTTCCGATGGCAGCAGCGTCCGGCGGGCCTGAAGATAGAGGTCGCCGTACTTCTTTACCATCGGTCAGTACCAGTCTCGTCCGGAATGACGAGTTTCAGCGCCTCAATAGCAACTTCCAGCATGGAATCATCCGGCTCGTTGGTCGTAAAGTGTTGGAACCACATACCGGGTGCAGAAAGCGCGCGCGTCAGGCCATTGTCATGGCGGCCGACAAAACGATTGCACTCATAGCTGATCGACACGACGAACGGCAGGAGTGCAAGCCGGATAAGCATACGGACAAGCATATTGCTGGTCGGGAAAACAGCGCTTACGAGCGCAAAAAGCAAAATCGAAATCGCAACGACAACAAACAGGAAGCTTGTGCCGCAGCGCGGATGCAGGCGGGTCATGCCGCGGCAGTTTTCAACTGTCAGCGGAAGCTGCGCTTCATAGCAGCGGATGGTCTTATGCTCTGCACCGTGATAGGAAAAGACGCGCTTCATGTCCTTCATCCGGGAAATCAGGATCATATAGCCCATAAAAATTGCGATGCGAATGACGCCCTCAATCAGACTACGGATGACAGCATTATGGATCCAACGGTCAAAAATACCGCTCAAAAGTGTCGGCAGCAGGAAGAACAGGCTGACAGAAAACAGAACGCCGAGAAACACAGAAAAGGACACAACTGCTTTTTCCAGCTTCTCACTGCCAAGCTTCTGCTCCAGCCACTGTTCAAATTTGGATGGCTGTGCATCGGCCTCATCTTCCGGAAAGAACTCCGCCGAATACATGAGTGCTTTCACGCCAGACACCATAGACGAAGCAAAATTCACTACGCCGCGGATCAGCGGCCATTTGGCAATACCAGTGCGCTTTTTAAGCGGCTCGACCTTTTTGACAAGGCCCTCTGGGCCGCGCACGACGATAGAACGCTTGTCCGGCCCCTGCATCATAATGCCTTCAATCAGTGCCTGACCGCCGATGAGTGTTTTAAATTTTTCCTGACTGACAGGATTGTTTTCTTTTTTCATGCAAACCTCTTATTCTTCCCCAGTGGGGATGCTGATCGTAACAAGCGTGCCGCCGCCCTCCGCATTTTCCAGTGTCAGCATTCCGCCGTGCATGGTAACGATCTCCTCGCAGACGGCAAGTCCGATGCCGCTGCCGCGGGCTTTAGAACTGCCTTTATAAAATTTCAGCTTGACGCGCGGAAGTTCTTCTTCCGGAATACCGGGCCCATAATCCCGGATGCGGATGACAACAGAAGTTCCTTCATGTGCGATGGATGCGTCGATACGCTTGCCCTCGCCACCGTGTTTGGCTGCGTTGTCAAGAATGTTCAAAAACACCTGACGCATACGCGCAACGTCGCACGGAATCTCTGGAATCTCCTCATCGCAGCCGTCATAGTGCAGACAGATTCCCTCCTGCTTGAGCCGGTTGCCGTACATAAAGACCGTATCTTCAAATTCCGCCAGAACATCGGCCGTTTCGACATGGAGTGTAAACCGCCCGTCCTGCATTCGCGTGAATTCCAGCAGTTCCTCGACCATACCGGTAAGTCGCTTGGCCTCACGCGCAATGATCACAACGCCGCGCCGCGTCTCCGCGTCCAGATTTTCGGATGTCAGAAGCGTTTCACCCCAGCCGGAGATGGCCGTAAGCGGCGTGCGCAGTTCGTGCGACACAGAGGAAATAAATTCCGTCTGCGTTTTCTCCGCTTGACCAATCTTGACGGACATATCATTGATGGTACCAACCAACTCGCCGATCTCGTCGTCATATTGGCCGGGGATTTGTACACCGTAGGAACCGGCGGCAATGCGTCTGGCTGTCGCGTTGATCTGCGAGATGGGCACCAGAATGGACTTGATAAAAAAGCTGCTCAGGAAGAAGATCGAGCCAATAAACAGCAGGCCGATCGTGATGGCAATCAGTGCGATCATCAGGATCTGAAGATCCGCATTGCGCAAACTTGTTACATAGCGCAGCACGCCGATCACTTCGCCGTTTGTATAGATCATCGGACTGGAAACGGCCAGAATGCGCTCCCCTGTCAGCGGGTTTCTACCCTTGTAGTGCCGGATCTGCTGGCTGTCGATCGCCTGCTGAATCTCGGGCGTCGAGGCAGAACGTCCGGCAAATTTTCCATAGGAGGAAGCGACAAGCTTTCCATTCGCAGAAATAAATTGCAGTTCCAGCCGGTCCTTTTCTTCAAAGGTCTGTGCAAATTTGATACAGGACTGATAATATTCCTTGTAACTCTGTGAGATGTAATTGCTGAAAAAATCGGTCGTTGTTTTCGCCTTGTTTTCAAGGCCGGAGCGAAGGTTAGTGTCGTAATACGCCGCTACAGAAAACACTACACCAAACACACAGGCTGCGACCAGCAGCATAATCACGCCTACGTTATTGACGAACCAGCGCCGCTCAATGCCGGACAGGCGTTTCTTTTTCTTCAAAAAGCCTCACCTCGCGCCTTATGCGCCCCACTTGTAACCAAAGCCCCAGACCGTTGTAATGTAGGTCGGATTTGCAGTGTCGTCCTCGATCTTAATGCGCAGGCGGCGGATGTTCACGTCAACGATCTTGAGTTCGCCGTCATAGTCCCGGCCCCAGACCGCAGCAAGAATATCCTCACGAGAAAGTGCCCGTCCTGGATTCTGCATGAACAGCTTGACGATGGCGTATTCCACCTGCGTCAGCTTGATGCGGCGGCTGTCCTTATCCAGCGTCCGGTTGCGTGTATTCAAAACGAAGGGGCCGTGCTTGAGTTCGATTTGATTAGAAGACCCGTCTGAATCAATACGGCGGTACAGCGCGTCGATGCGTGCGGTCAATTCCGCTGGACTAAAGGGTTTGGTCATATAGTCGTCTGCGCCTGTCATCAAGCCGGTGATCTTGTCCATCTCCTGGCTCCTTGCAGTTAACATAATAATACCGATTTTTTTATCTGTCGCCCGGATGCTGCGGCAGACCTCAAATCCGTCGATGCCTGGCAGCATAATATCGAGGATCGCAACGCCGACATCTGGATTGACCTTCAGCAACTCCAGCGCCTCTTCACCGGTTCCGGCCTCCACGACCTCATATCCAGCGCGCTTAAGATTGATGACCACAAAGCTTCGGATGCTGACCTCGTCTTCCAAAATCAAAACCTTTTTCATTCTGTTTTGCTCCTCACGTCTCTCCCGAATTCCAATCAATATGAATAAAGTGGAACATGTCCTTTAGTCTGTCTTCCGACAGTTCGGAAGCCCACTTTCCTGTTCCAAGCTTTGCTGCATAGGCAACATCGCCCTTCTCGGCCAGAATCAATCTGCCGTCTGCGGATGCGAACTCATATCGGTTTTCACCGGAAAACTCATAGACTGTAAAAATCAAATCGCCGCGCCGTCCATTTTTCCACTGCGAAAACGCATAGCCGCGCACGCCATCCGTCTCTGCGCTGCGCGTGATGCAGAACTGGTTCTGCCAGCTGTCTGGAAGCTTCAAAAACCACCCACCAGAAAAACTGTGATAGGTCGTCAGCTTTGGAAGGCTGCGCCCTTCCATATCAAGGTTATACCAGCTGATTGCTGCATCATTTTCATCAGATCCCTCTGCTGTCGGAAGCGGCAGGATCTGCGGCAGTTCAATCAGTCCATCTTCGTCAATATCAGCGGCATAGACATAATAACTGCGAACAGTGGAAACCGCACTTTCTGCCTCATGTGCAGTAACGTTTCTGAAAGTACCGCCCTGAAAGGCAAACACGTCGGTCACAAGGCTGTTATTTTCATATGCGCTTGCAACAAAGACAGCGGGAACATCCTTCATCAGATTCCCACTCAAAATGCGTTTGACTTGGGATGCGCCAGCGGTCAGATACGCTTCCGGTTCGCGTTCCAGCTGCCCGTCCTTCCAGTGATAGAGTTCTGCAACACCCTGCGGCTGCTCTGCGTCAAAGCGGAGAATAAAAATATCTTTCTGACCATCGCTGTCAAGATCGGCTACGCGGTATTCCGAATAGTTGGCGTTCATCAGTTCGGACACATGGCCGTCTGCGTAGGAATAAGCGCCGAGCGATTGCAGAACATCGGTGGACAGCTGCCAGCCGATGACAAGTTCGATCCCTGGTCGATCTGTCAGCTGTACATATTCCACGCTTGCAAAGCTGGTGCCATCGCCCTCAATCACATCTGTCAGGTGATAGTCTCCGTCTGCGTGAGAAAAGATACAGGCTCTGAGCGGCTTGTCTCCTGCTGCTTTCAAAAATGCAATCGCTTCGTCCATGCCATCGCCGTCGAGATCGGCCAGCTGCACAGACTGCTGGTTTACACCGGACACCGGCGCGGCATAGGAAGCATTTTGGCTGGTCAGGACTTTTTCAATCGCAAGTTCCAGTCGGTCATACTCGTCAGAATGCCGCGGCAGCGTATATAACTCGTCAACTGTTTTGACAAAGCATCCTGTCAGCAGCAGTGTCAACGCCGCAGAAAGCAACGCAAGTCCCAGCTGTTTCCTGCGCAATCGTCCCAACTCCTTTTCAACTTTTTATAGTATAACATGTCAAGTTACAAAAGTGTAGCGAATTTGTAAAAAACAAGACTACTTCACAACTACATTTTTTTCGCCAAGCTGTTCTCGCAGTTCCTGCAGCATTCGCTCGTCCAGCGCACATGCTCCGCCCATCCGTGCACCAGTATCGGCGAAGTAAATGACAGCCCGTGCCCTTCCGGGGAACATTTTCAGGATTGGCAAGACCTTTTTTGCAGATTCCTGCCCGGAATTCTCGATTTTCAGATAGACAGTATGCGCCTGTGCCGCTGCCTGACGAGCAGTCTGCGCAGCATCAAGATCCTTCATGTCCCCAATCTGCATCACGCGGTTCACAACCATCTGCGGCGGTTTTTCATCGCGCACAGAGATGCGCCCATTCAGGATAACAGCGGCGTTTTCATAGAGAAGTGAACCATATTGGTTCAAAATCGTGGAGAATGTCAAAAGTTCCATGGAACCGGTGTCGTCCTCCACTGTGACGTATGCCATCATGGAGCCGGAGCGCGTGGTCTTCATCTTGATTGCCTCCACGATTCCAGCGATATTCACAATCTGCTCATCCTGATAGGTCTCGTCGCCATTTTCAAAGCACTCAAGAATCTCGCCGATAGGCACAACATCCATGCCGCGCAGCAGAGGGCGGTACTCGTCCATCGGGTGGCCAGATAGATACAGGCCTGTTGTCTGCTTTTCCAGATTCATTTTCTCCTGTACACTCATTTCTGGAATATCCGGCACCTGCACAGCAGGCATAACGGCGGCGCTGTCCTCGCCGGACAGCAGATCGAACAAGCCCATTTGACCGTCGATGTTTTTATTTTTCCGGCTGGCAGCAGCGTCGAGCACTAGTTCGTAAATGCGCAGCATCTGGGCACGGTTGAGTCCAAAACTGTCGCAGGCGCCTGCCTTGATGAGATTTTCCAGCGCGCGCTTGTTCAGATCTGTCCCGTACATACGGGAGGCAAAATCCTCAAGACTGGTGAACTTTCCACCCTGTTCGCGCTCGTTCATGACCTTCTGAATAAAGCCGCGTCCGATATTCTTGATCGCCGCCAGACCGAAACGGATTCCGCCTGGCACAACAGTGAAGTTATCATTGGATTCATTGATATCCGGCGGCAGCAGCGCAATACCCATCGCACGGCACTCGGAAATATACTCAGAAATCTTGACTGAACTGCCCAGCACTGACGTCATGAGCGCCGCCATATACTCACGCGGGTAATAGCATTTGAACCACGCAGTCTGGTACGCGATCACCGCATAGCAGACGGAATGCGCCTTGTTGAACGCGTAGTTCGCAAAATCATACATCTCATTATAGATTGCTTCCGCCGTCTGCTCCGGAATGCCGTTTGCGACGCAGCCGGTGATATTGCGCGAGGCGTCGCCCCGGATAAAGGCGCCGCGCTCCTTTTCGATGTCCTTGACCTTCTTTTTGCTCATGGCGCGGCGCACCATGTCCGCCTGGCCAAGCGAATATCCGGCAAGCTTCCGGAAAATCTCAATGACCTGCTCCTGATAGAGAATGCAGCCGTAGGTGACGGAAAGGATAGGTTTCAGCATGGGATGCTTGTATTTGACAAGCGATGGGTCCTGCTTGCAGGCGATCAGACGCGGGATCGACTCCATCGGGCCGGGGCGGTAGGCTGCGACGATGATGGAGAGATCTTCAATCGACTGCGGCTTCAGGCCCATGCACACGCCCGTCATGCCGGTCGATTCCATCTGAAATACGCCGGCCGTTCTGCCCTGTGTGAGCATGTCCATGACCTTGGGGTCGTTGTCCGTCACGCGGGACATGGAGAAATCCGGCTCCGTCTTCCGGATATCGCGGATCGCGTCGTCAATGACGGTGATGTTTCGCAAGCCGAGGAAGTCCATTTTGAGAAGCCCCAGTTCCTCCAGCGTCGTCATGGTGTATTCCGTGACAATGGTTCCATCATTTGTTGCGAGGGGCACATAATTGTAGACTGGCAGCTTGGTAATGACCACGCCTGCCGCATGTGTCGAGGTATTGCGCGGCATGCCCTCAAGAGCCATGGCCGTATCGACAAGTTCCTTGACGCGCGCATCGCCGTCATACATCTGCCTTAGCTGTGAGGACTGCTTCAGCGCGTCCTTGAGCGTGATGTGAAGCGTGGTCGGCACGAGCTTTGCAACGGCATCTGTTTCGGCAAATGTGAAGTTCATGACCCGGCCTACATCGCGGATGGCAGCCCGTGCCGCCATGGTGCCGAACGTGACGATCTGTGCGACATGATCCTCGCCGTATTTCTGCCGGACATAGTCAACGACCTCTCCTCGTCTGGTATCCCCAAAATCCATGTCGATATCCGGCATGGTCACACGAGCGGGATTTAAGAAGCGCTCGAAATACAGGCCGTATTTCATCGGATCAATCTCGGTGATATGCAAGCAATAGGTCACCATGGAGCCAGCGGCGCTGCCGCGTCCAGGCCCAACGGGAATCCCGGCAGATTTGGCAAAGCGTACAAAATCCCACACGATGAGGAAATAGTCCGTAAAGCCCATTTTCTCAATCATGTCGATCTCATATTCCAGCTGCTGCATGTATTCCGGATGCGCCGTGCCGTACAGTTCATCAAAGCCTTCCCGGCAAAGCTGCTTAAGATAGGAAAGACTCGTTACCCCCTCCGGAAGCTTGAATTCCGGCAGGAAGTACTTACCGAATGTGAATTCCACATTGCATCGCTCTGCAATCTGGACGGTATTTTCAAACGCTTCCGGCACATCCGGGAAGAGGCTGCGCAGTTCTTCTTCACTCTTGAGATAGAATTCTTCCGTCTCAAATTTCATACGGTTCGGGTCGTCTACCGTCTTGCCAGTCTGGATGCAGAGCAGCACATCCTGCATTTTTGCGTCTGATTTGCGCAGGTAATGCGCATCGTTCGTCACTACGAGCGGCAGGCCCAGCTTGTCCGCAAGCTTGCGGATCTGTCCGTTGACCGTTCTCTGCTCAGGAATGCCGTGATCCTGCAATTCCAGATAAAAGTGCTCTGGGCCGAAGATCTCCGCATATTCGCGCGCAGCCTGCTCTGCTGCATCCAGGTCTTCCTGCATGATTGCCTGAGGGATACGGCCCGCAAGGCATGCTGAGAGCGCAATCAGTCCCTCGTGGTGCTCCCGCAGCAGATCCATATCCACGCGCGGACGGTTATAAAAACCCTCGGTAAAGCCGAGCGAAACCATATAGCTGAGGTTTCGATAGCCAATTTCGTTTTCACAGAGCAGAACCAGATGATATGGCTCCTTATCAATGCCATGAACCTTATCAAAGTGTGTTCGGCGCGCAACATAGACCTCGCAGCCGATAATGGGCTTGATCCCGGCTTTTTTTGCTGCGCGGTAAAAATCAATCGTGCCATACATGACGCCATGGTCGGTCAGGGCAATGGCGTCCTGACCGAGTTCCTGCACCCGGTCCATCATAGAGCCGATGCGACAGGCTCCGTCAAGCAGGCTGTATTCGCTGTGAACATGCAGATGCACAAAGGCCATGGCGTTTTCTCCTCTCAGCTTTCGTCCGCAAGCGCAACAAGCTTGCGCATGCGGTGGTTCATTGCAGACTTGGAAACAGGCGGGGTCTGCATGGAAGCAAGTTCCTGCAATGTCGCCTCCGGATTTTCAAGCCGAAGTTTCGCTGTCTCACGAAGCTTCAGCGGCAGATCGTTGAGTTGGCCGCGTTTTTGAAGCTTTTTGATTGCTGCGACCTGCTCCATCGACGCATCTACGACTTTGGTCAGATTTGCTGTTTCACAGTTGACGCGGCGATTAACGCCATTGCGAAGATCCTTTTCGACCTTTGCCTCCATCACTCCCATTGCGCACACCGGCGCACCGATTGCGGTCAGAAAGTCCTCAATCATATCACTCTGCTTGAAATACAGAATGCTGTTTCCGCTGCGTGTTGTCTCCTTTGGGGCAAATCCGGCATCCAGCAACAGCGTGTACGTTTCGCGGCTGACCTTATAGTGGGAGGTCGTCAGTTCCAGATGATACCGCTTTGCAGGATCTGTAACAGACCCACCGGACAAAAACGCGCCGCGCAAAAACGCCAGCCGTTCCTCGTCCTCTTCCAGCATGCCGTAATTCACATGCAGTGTCACATCTCTGGCCGCTGACAGGCCAAACTGTGCAAACATTTTATGGATTTTCCCCTGTGATTCCATGACAAAAAGCAGCTTTCCGGTATCTTCCTCCGGCTCCTGATCAAAGGAAAAGCCGAAAACCTTTTTCATGAGACGCGGCAGGCGTTCTGCCAGATCGCGGGATTCCGTTGTAATGCGGACAAACTCAGATGTAAACGCATTGCAATAGAGTAAAATGCCATACAGTTCGGCAGCGGCCTCCATTTTTCGATTGATCGGCAGCCGACACAATTCCTGCTTGACGTTGGATGAGAAAGACATAACGGCGTTCACCTCCTCTTGTTCTTCAGGTTCTAAATTCACGCCATACAGACAAAATCGCACGCGCCAGAGCGTCAGAGTTATGGCGGATATAACGTCCTGGCTCCAGAAGCGGGAACGTGCGCACGGCAAGCCCCATCTGTTCCAGATCCTCACGGCGCAGTTCAAGCTGCGACACGCCTTCCTTTGCGTACGGCTCCATAATCTCCGGCGGCACGGGTTCATCATTTGCAATGCACACGTCCATTACGCCTGGGCCTGCGTGTTCCAGGATTGCACGGACATGATCGTCGGCGTCATAGCCGTCTGTCTCGCCATCCTGCGTCATGATATTCAACACATAAATCTTCAATGCTCTGCTCTGCCGGACGGCATCTGCGATGCCGCCGACCAGAAAGTTCGGAATAATGCTGGTATACAGGCTTCCTGGGCCGATCACGACAATATCTGCATCGCGGATAGCCCGAACACTCTCCGGCAGAGCAGTCGGGCGTTCCGGTACAAGGCGCACCTTACGGATGCGGGAATTATTGATTTTTTTTGCGTAAAAGATTTTGCTTTCGCCGAGTGTACGGCTGCCGTCGTGAAATTCAGCTTCCAGACGCACGTCCTGATTTGTAACGGGAAGAACGCGGCCGGTAATGGCCAGAACATCTCCCATGCGGTGAACCGCTTCGTCGAACGAGCCGGAAATGCCGTTCATCGCCGCCAGAAACAGATTGCCAAAACTCTGCCCGGCAAGGCTTCCGTCAGTAAAGCGGTAATTGAGCAGCTGCTGCATGGTTGGTTCCGTGTTGGCAAGCGCCATGATGCAGTTGCGTATATCACCCGGTGGAAGCATGCCGAGATCCTCCCGGAGCATACCAGAGCCGCCGCCGTCGTCCGCTACGGTGACGATGGCTGTAATATTCTTCGTATAGGTTTTCAGACCCCGCAGCATGGCGGATAGCCCATGACCGCCGCCGATTGCGGCAATGCGCGGCTGCCTGCGGTGCGGCTCATAGAGCCGGATTTGTTCTGTAAATTCTGTCACGTTGCTCACCTTCTGCCCATATCACGGTGGCTGAGCGTGGCCGCGTAGCCTTTCTTGGATACGAACTCAAACAGTTCTTTTGCAATGCAAACGCTCCGGTGCTTGCCGCCTGTGCAGCCAACGGCGATCACAAGATCCGTTTTACCCTCGTCCAGATAGTTAGGCAGCAGGAACGACAGCAGATCCTCGGTTTTTGCCACAAAGTCCAGCGTCTGCTGGTATTTGAATACAAAATTCTTCACAGGCTCGTCCAGCCCGGTCTGCTGCTTCAGTTCAGGGATATAATACGGGTTCGGCAAAAACCGCACATCGAAGACCAGATCAGCTTCCAGCGGCAGACCATATTTGAACCCGAACGACACGACACGCACGTCCATCGAATGCTCCCGCATCCCGCCCGCAACCAAATCGATCAGCTGGCCGCGCAGTTTGCCTGTAGAAAGATTAGACGTATCAATGATTGCGCTGGCGCGGTTGCGCACAGGAGCCAACAGTTCCCGTTCCCGCGCGATGGCGTTTTCAAGCGTGGAGCCGTCCTTCATGAGCGGGTGCAGACGGCGCGTTTCCTTATAACGCTTAATAATGACCGCTGTGGACGCCTCGATATAGTAGATGGAATATTGCAAGTGCATGTCATCTAGCTTCTGCAGCGCCTGAAACAGGGCGTCAAACGTCATGCTTGCGCGGATATCCGTTACAAGCGCGACCTTCTCATACCGTCCCTTTGTCGCCAGACACAGCTGTGCAAACTGTGGGATCATCTCCGCCGGCATATTGTCAACACAGTAAAATCCGAGATCCTCAAGGTCGGACGCGGCCTTGCTCTTTCCTGCGCCGGACATGCCGGAAATGATAACAAACTGCATAGTTTTCTCCTTTTACCAGATCCGAACCTCCGGCTCAAGCCGGACACCGGATGTCTCCCATACACGGGACTGCACCATTGCAATCGTCTTCTTTATATCTTCAGCCGTTGCACCACCGGTATTCACAATAAATCCCGCATGCTTTTTTGCTACCTCCGCGCCGCCGACTCCACAGCCCTTGAGTCCGGCCTGTTCGATGAGCGGGCCTGCAAAATACCCGGTCGGACGCTTGAACGTGCTTCCGGCGGATGGCAATTCCAGCGGCTGCGAGGCCTTGCGCTTTTTCATCAGCGTGCGCATCGTCTGTCCAATCGTCTCCGGGTCTCCCGGCTGCAAACGCAAAACAGCCTTGACGATCACACATGGCAGCGTCTGATAGACGCTCGTGCGATATGCAAATGCCGATTCCTCGCCGGACAGCATTTTCTCTTCTCCGCCCATGGTCAAAACAGTCACGGATTCCACGATTTGCTTCATTTCTCCGCCGTAAGCGCCCGCGTTCATAAACACGCCGCCGCCAAGTGTTCCCGGAATGCCATGGGCAAATTCCAGCCCGGTCAGCGCGTGGTTCTTGGCAAAGACAGCCGCTTTCGCCATGCTTTCGCCTGCAAAAACTTCCATCCTTGTCTTATCCAGAAGACGGATGCTTGTCAGTGCGTCCTTCAGGCAGATGACGATCGCCTGCAGTCCCTCGTCTGGGGCCAGCACATTTGTCCCGGCGCCTAAGATATACGGTGTGATTCCATGCGCCGAAGCGGTTTGCAGCAGCGGTTTCAGTTCCTCCACAGTCTTGGGAAACACCATGACTGCGGCGGGCCCGCCGATACGGAAGGATGTGTGCCGGCTCAGCGGCTCCAGGAGCCGAAACTCTGCCGTTTTGCAGCTTTGAATGATGGTCTGCTGAAGTTCGGAACTCCACATAAACGCCTCCGGGTGGATAATTTCTTTATCGGTTTTTTATCATATCACATCTCAAATAAAAATAAAAGAGGAACCAGCCAGCCGGTTCCTCTTTTCGGTGGTTTCTTTGGTTCAGTCGTCATTGCGGGCCGTAAAGTATTTGCTCATCTGTTCAGTAAATTCTACGGCAGCATTATAACCCATACGCTTCTGACGGTTGTTCATGGCGGCGACCTCAAAAATCACGGCAAGATTTCGGCCCGGCGTAATAGGCACCGTAATGGACGGAACCTTGACATCCAGAATCTCCGTATACTGCGTCTCCATGCCGAGACGGTCATAGGCCTCGCCGTCACGCCAAGGCACCATATTGATGATCAGGTCAATGTTGGAACTCTCCTTAACTGCGCCCATACCGAACAGCTTTGCAACATTGATGACACCGATGCCGCGCAGTTCGATATAATGCTTCAAAACCGGGGGTGCGGATCCGACTAATTCATGCGGCGACACCTTTTTAATCTCGACTGCATCGTCCGCAATGAGTCGATGGCCGCGTTTGACAAGTTCGATAGCTGTCTCGCTCTTACCGATACCGCTGTCGCCGTTGATGAGAATGCCTTCGCCGTAGATCTCGACCAGAACACCGTGGCGCGTGACGCGCGGAGCAAGCGAACTTTTCAGATAGGTGATAAGGCTCGAAACGATATAGGATGTTGTATCCTTTGTTCCAAGAACTGTAACGTCGTACTTTTTCGCCATTTCAAGGCATTCCGGCATGGGCTCAAACCCGCGTGCGAAAATCAGTGCCGGGCATTTATAGGACAGGAAGTGGTCAAAAATAATGATCCGTTCTTCCGGCGTGAGTTTTTGCAGATAGGCCGTCTCCACTGTGCCGCAGACATAGACGCGCATCGGCTCATAATGGTCGAAAAAGCCTGCCAGATGAAGGCCCGGACGGCTGATATCATCAACGGTCACATGGATCTTGTCAAAATCCGTTGACCGGTAGAAAAAGTCAAGCTTGAATTCCGAAACGAGTTCGGACAGCAGGACCGTATAGGTACTTGCCACACAATCACCTCTCTTTTAGGATACTCTGATTATACCCGTTTTGCCCAGGTTTCGCAACAGGGAAAATCCTTTGTCGTCCCGGCGCGATTTTTTCGGATTTTTCCGAAAAAAGTTCTTGCAATTTCCAACGCAATCTGCTAATATATTTGTCGGCGCTTTATAGCGTCCAACATTGATTTTCCAAGCGGCAAGGAGGTGCATCCGATGGCAAAATGCGATATCTGCGGCAAGGGCGTAACATTCGGTATCAAGGTCTCCCATTCTCACAGACGTGCGAACCGTGCATGGAAGCCCAACGTCAAACGTGTCAAGGCAATCGTTGACGGTACTCCGCGCCATGTATATGTCTGCACAAGATGCCTGCGTTCCAACAAGGTTGAGCGTGCGATCTGATCGAAGACAAGTCAAAGAGCAAGCCAAACGGCTTGCTCTTTTTCGTTGTCAAAGTGCCTGCTTTTTATGATACACTTCTTGTTTTGCACGATTCATGTAGTGGCCGATGTGGACATCGGCCACTACAGTTTGCAGCCTGTCCAACGTTTGCGTTATACGTTCAGATATCCCTTGATGGTCTTGAGCGTATTCAGAACGCCGTCCATGTGGCTGCGCTCATAGCCATGGCTGGCATAGACGCCGGAGCCGATGAGGCCGTGGCGGATGTCATAGCCCGCGCGGAGCGTCGCTTCGACGTCGGAGCCGTAGTACGGATAGACGTCAACGGCATAGTCTGCACCCTCGCGCTTTGCCGCGTCGATAAGCTTGCCGACGACGGCGTAGCTGTACGGGCCGCCGGAATCCTTGGCGCAGATGGATACCTGCCGCTCTGTGCAGGCAAGACCGTCACCTACGCAGCCCATATCGACGCTGATGGACTCCGTTACACCCTCCGGCACAGAAGCCGAACCGCCGAAGCCGACCTCTTCATAGACGGTCACATGGACATAGGTGCGGCGCAGCAGCGTCTTCTTTTCATCGCGTAGATATTTCGCAAAACCGAGCAGAATACCGACAGAAAGCTTATCGTCGAGAAATCGGCTTTTGATATAGCCAGAGTCTGTCACACGCGTGCGCGGGTCGAAGCAGACGATATCGCCGGTTTCAATGCCAAGCGCGCGAGTTTCCTCTGCGGAAGAAACGTTCTCGTCCAGCAGAATCTCGGTCGTGTCAAAGGTGCGGTTTGTTTTTGCATATTCACCGTTGACATGGACAGAAGCATTGCAGAGTTGAAGTGTGCCTTCATAGACCTTGCCAGAACGCGTATAGACGCGCACGTTTTCTGTTTCTCCGTTTTCCGCACGCATGCCTCCAAGACTCGTCACGCGCAGGTGGCCATTGGCCTTGACCTCCGCGACCATCGCGCCGAGTGTATCCATGTGCGCCTGCAAAAGCAGCCCGCCCTCCCTGGATTCCTTGCCGCCGAGGTCGATCAAAATACCGCCTTTTTCTGTTTTCTGCGCGGCAAAGCCGAGCGATGTAAACGCCTCCTGCACCCACTCAGCCGCTTTGTCCGTAAAGCCCGTCGGGCTGTCGATTGCAAGCAGCTGGACTGCCTTTTCCACTGCGTATCGCGCATAGTTCTGTTCCATTGTTTCCAACTCCCTTCTTAAATTCTTGATCTGCAAAAGCCCGGCAGTGCTATGCTTCTGCCGGGCTTTAAAATTACATGTCTTCCTTGTCGCCCTTCTGCCGGATTGTGATCTTGATGGGCGTACCGGTCAAGCCAAAGACCGCGCGGATCTGGTTTTCGAGATACCGCTGGTAGGAGAAATGGAAAAGACGGCTGTCGTTGCAGAAGAAGACAAAATGCGGCGGCTTGACGCCGACCTGCGTGATATAGTAGATCTTCAGCCGGCGACCCTTGTCCGTGGGCGGCTGAACGCGCGCGGTTGCGTCTTCCAGAATATTATTGAGCATGCCAGTTGTGATGCGCATGCTGTTCTGGTTGGAAACAGCGACAATCATGTCAAACAGCTTATCAACGCGCTGGCCAGTCAGCGCCGAGATGAACACGACCGGCGCATAGGTCATATAGCTGAGGTCACGGCGAATCTCTGCTGTCTTCTCGTCCATGGTGTTCGTGTCCTTTTCGACCGTATCCCACTTGTTGACAACAATGATGCAGGCCTTCCCTGCCTCGTGAGCCAGTCCTGCGACCTTGGTATCCTGCTCAGTCACACCCTCATTGGCGTCGATCAGGATGAGGCACACATCCGCGCGCTCAATGGCAGCAATGGAGCGAAGATTGGAGTATTTCTCGACCGCGTCATCAACCTTTGACTTGCGGCGCATACCCGCAGTATCGATAAACAGGAATTTTCCGGAATCATTTTCAAAATAGCTGTCGATGGCGTCGCGCGTCGTACCCGCAATATTAGAGACGATCACGCGCTCCTCGCCGAGAATCTTATTGAGCAGGCTCGACTTGCCGACGTTCGGCTTGCCGATGATTGCGACCTTGATAACATCTTCGTCATATGCCTCTCCATCGTCTGGCGGGAAGTTTTCGACACACGCGTCGAGCAGATCACCCGTGCCGTGACCGTGGACGGCGGAAACCTCGATGGGGTCGCCGAGGCCAAGCGCATAGAATTCATACGCGTCCGGGTTCGCGTGGCCGGTCTGGTCGCACTTGTTGACGGCCAGCACGACCGGCTTTTTCGACCGCTTGAGCATGGACGCGACTTCCACATCCGCCGCGGTCAAGCCGACTGTTACATCGACGACCATGATGATGACCGTGGCCGTCTCAATGGCGATCTCCGCCTGCCGGCGCATAAACTTCAGCATTTCGTTATTCGTACCGGGCTCGATGCCGCCGGTATCGACAAGCGCAAACCCGCGGCCATTCCACTCGCATTCGCCGTAAATACGGTCGCGGGTGACGCCGGGGGTATCCTCGACGATTGCCATGCGCTTGCCGGTCAGTTTGTTAAAAAGCATCGACTTGCCGACGTTCGGCCGGCCGACGATGGCTACGATGGGCTTCGACATGGTAGGCCCTCCTTTCAGGATAAGAAAAGAGGAAGGCAGACAGCCTCCCTCTCATCTCTTTCAGCGAAATCACTTAGCTTCAACAGAAATGACTTCACGGCCATTGTAGTAGCCGCAAGCCTTACAGGCTCTGTGAGGCAGGCGGGGCTCGCCGCACTTCGGGCAAGCGACGACGCCGGGGATCGCCAGCTTCCAGTGGGAACTGCGTCTCTTATCTCTTCTTGCGCGGGATACTTTTCTCTTGGGTACTGCCATGTGGTACACCTCCTTGGTCTAAATGCCCGAAGGCACATTATCTACTTATTTATCCAGTAACTGCTGTAAAACAGCAAAACGGGAATCAGGTTCTTTTCTGCAGCCGCACGGCCCTTCATTGAGGTTTTTACCGCAGCGGAAGCAAACACCCTTGCAGTCGGGCCTGCACAGAAGCTGGCTGTCCATGTTGAGGACAAAGGCAGTCGTAATGATGTCGGTCAGATCGGCGCAACCGTCGTGGATACCAAATACCCACTCGTCCTCCGCCTGCTCCAACTCTTCTTCTGAAACCAGAACAGCGTGGATAGGGATCTGTACCGCACGCGTGAACTCGCTGGCGCAGCGGTCGCACACGCCGTGCAGCGTCGTGGTGAGTTCGCCGGTAAGTTCGAGAACGCCCGCCGTATTGCGAACCTTGCCATAGGCCAGAACTGGCTTAGACGCAGGCTTGCAGCTGCCGAAAACAAGGTCGGACAGATTTTCGTGCGTTTCAAACGGAAGACTTGCGCCGGGCGTTACAAGAATCGGCTTTAGATCCAGCAGCATAGCGTCCTCCAATCCATAATCGTGCGATGAATATTATATCGAATAATTGCAGGGAAGTCAAATACTTTTTCACAATTTTTTCGTTCTTTTTCGCTGACACTGGATTCTTTACAGAAAGGACACTGCGTGATAAAATGAAATGTAGATTATTTGCTTAATTTGTATGGAGATCACCATGAAAGAATTCACCATTACACAGAACGATGCCGGGCAGCGGCTTGACCGCTGGATTGCAAAAGCCATTCCCCTGCTTCCCGCCTCGCTGGCGCAGAAATACATTCGGCTCAAACGCATCAAATTGAATGGCAAGCGCGCAGAGCGCGATACACGGCTAATCACCGGAGATACACTGCAATTATACATCAACGACGAGTTTTTTGATACCCCAAAAGAAGAAAATGCCTATCTTACCGTCGCCGCGCCGAAACTACACATCGTCTATGAAGACGAAAATATTCTTCTGGTAGACAAAAAGCCTGGACAGGCTGTTCATCCGCATGACGGTGCAGAATACGGAAAAACGCTGATCGATCACATTCAGGCGTATCTCTATGCCAAACGAGAGTGGCGGCCCAGAGAAGAGCACGCCTTTACCCCGGCGCTCTGCAATCGCATCGACCGTAACACCGGCGGCATTGTCATCGCCGCAAAGAATGCAGAAGCGCTTCGCATTCTGAATCAGAAAATCAAAGATCGTGAAATCGATAAGCGGTATTTATGCATTGTTCACGGCACACCGCGCCCGGCCGCCGGAAGGCTTGAGGGGCAGCTGTTCAAGGATGCGAAAGAAAACCGCGTCTACATCACGAAAACTCCGCAGAAGGGCTCGAAGACTTGCGTTACATTATATAAAACCCTCCAAAGCAGAAATGGACTGAGTCTCGTCGAGTGCGAACTTGTGACTGGCCGCACCCATCAGATCCGCGCGCAGATGGCCGCCGCGGGATGGCCGCTGCTGGGCGACGGCAAATATGGAAAGCTTGACAAGCGCTATGATCGGAAATTTCAGGCGTTGTATTCTTACAAGCTGACGTTCTGTTTTAAAACAGATGCCGGAATCTTGTCCTATCTCGATGGCAAAACGTTTCAGGTTGCATCTGTCGATTTCGTACAGGAATACTTTACATAATTCATCAATTTTTTTATTTTCTCCAAAGTTGGAAGAACTTTCAAAACGTTCTTCCAACTTTTTTGCAAATTTCTTCGTTTTGATATTGACAAAAGCCCCCCTGCCCGATATATTCAATCCAGTATGTTTCGGGCATCTTCAGCAAGATCCGACGCATACAAATTTTTTTGAAATGGGGGAGGATACATGTCCAAAGAGCTCATTCGCCTCACGAATCTCACTATGACATTCGAGGACGGAGAGACGATTCTCGACAACATCAATCTGTACATCAACAACAAGGAATTCCTCACATTGCTGGGGCCCAGCGGCTGCGGAAAGACGACCATGCTCCGGATTATCGGCGGCTTTTTGACGCCTACATCCGGCGATGTGCTGTTCAACGGCAAGCGGATCAACGATCTGCCCGCCTATCAGCGCAAGATCAATACAGTCTTCCAACGCTACGCGCTGTTTCCGCATCTGGACGTGTACGACAATATCGCCTTCGGCCTGCGTATTGCAAAGGTCAAGGAGGATGAGATCGACGAACGCGTAACCGAGATGTTGGAGATTGTCAGCCTGAAGGGCTTTGAAAACCGCAAAGTGACGAGCCTGTCCGGCGGCCAGCAGCAGCGTGTGGCGATTGCTCGCGCGCTGGTCAACCGTCCGCAGGTGCTGCTGCTCGACGAGCCTTTGGGCGCGCTTGATCTGCGCCTGCGCAAGGACATGCAGAATGAACTGAAGAACATCCAGCAGCGAATGGGAATTACATTTATATATGTCACACACGATCAGGAAGAAGCCCTGACTATGTCCGACACCATTGTCGTCATGAACAAGGGTAAGATTCAGCAGATTGGCCGGCCGGAGGATATCTACAATGAACCGAAGAACGCGTTTGTCGCGGATTTCATCGGCGAGTCCAATATTCTCGACGGCGTGATGCTGGAGGATTACGTCGTCAAGTTCTTCGGCCGCAAGTTCCAGTGCGTGGACAAGGGCTTTGCCCCCAACGAGCCGGTTGACGTCGTCATCCGTCCGGAAGACGTCGATATCGTCCCGCCGGAGCAGGGCCATCTGTGCGGCACCGTCACCTCCGTTACCTTCAAGGGCGTCCACTACGACACCATTGTCGATTTCAAGGGCTTCAAGTGGCTCATTCAGACCACGGATTACTGCCCTGTTGACGCGTACATCGGCATTCGCCTCAATCCTGAGGATATCCATATCATGCACAAGAGCGAGTACTCCGGCCTCTACGGCGACTACTCCTCCTACAGCGCGGAATATGACGAGATTGCCGACGCCTCGGAGGAAGAAGACGATGAAGAATAACAACAAACTTCTCGCCTGCCCATATATCATCTGGATGATTTTATTCACAATCATCCCGCTGGGTATCGTCTTCTATTATGCACTGACAGATTCCATTACCGGTCAGTTCACGCTTGCCAATCTTTCCGGCATGGGCACCTATCTGCCGATTTTCCTGCGCTCGATCTGGCTGAGTCTGTTCGCTTCTCTCATCTGCCTGCTGATTGGCTATCCGGTCGCGTATTTCATCGCGCAGTGCAGGCCCCTTACGCAGCGGTTCCTCGAAATGCTCATCATGCTTCCCATGTGCATGAGCTTTCTGCTCCGCACACTGGCCTGGGTCGGCATGCTGGAGGATACCGGCATCATCAATACGCTTCTGCAGCGCATCGGCATCGGCCCGCTGCCGCTCATCCGAACGAACGGCGCTGTCATCCTCGGCATGGTGTATAACTATCTGCCGTACATGATCCTGCCGCTCTACACGGTCATCATGAAGATCGACAACCGGCTGATCGAGGCCGCGCTTGACCTCGGCTGCCGCCCGTCGCAGGTGTTCTCCAAGGTCATCCTGCCGCTGTCCGGCCCCGGCATTCTGTCGGGCCTCACGATGGTATTCGTCCCTGCTGTCTCGACCTTCTATATTTCTCAGAAGCTCGGCTCCACCGGCACGACGCTCATCGGCGACGTGATCGAGTCCCAGTTCAAGACCGCATATAACCCGAACCTCGGCGCGGCCATGAGTCTGGTTCTGATGATTTTGATCTTTATCTGTGTTGCTGTTATGAATCGCTTCGGCGAGGGCGACGGAGAGGAGGTCATCAAGGTATGAAACACTTTAACCGCACCATTACCGTTCTGGTGTTCATCTTCCTGTATATCCCGATGATCGTTCTGGCTGTGGCTTCATTCAATACCGGCACCGACATCGCCAGCTTCAAGGGCTTCACGTTCCGGCAGTACGCTAATCTGTTCCGTGACGGCACACTCCTGACGCTGCTGCGCAACTCTGTCATCATCGCGCTGCTTGCTACGCTCATCTCTACTGTTGTTGGCACGATGGCTGCTGTCGGTATCCACAGCATGAAGGGGAAGCTCCGTTCCGCCGTTATGACCATGACGAATATCCCCATGACAAACCCGGATATCGTAACCGGTGTTGCGCTGGCGCTGCTGTTCGCGTTCGCGGGGACGATCCTGAAGACCAACTCCGTGCTCGGATTCTGGACGCTTCTCATTGCGCACATCACGTTCAATCTTCCGTATGTCATTCTGAACGTCATGCCGAAGCTCCAGCAGATGGACAAGGATCTGGTCGAGGCCGCGCTCGACCTCGGCTGCACGCCGTTCCAGTCGTTCACCAAGGTCGTCATTCATGAGATCATGCCCGGCATCATCTCCGGCGCGCTCATGGCGTTCACGATGAGTCTGGACGATTTCGTCATTTCGTATTTTGTCACCGGCTCCAGCTTTATTACGCTCCCGGTCGAGATCTACAACTATACGAAAAAGCCCATCCAGCCGAAGATCTACGCGCTGTTCACGCTGATGTTCATCGTGATCCTTGTTCTGATGGTCGTCATGAACCTGCTGCAGGCCAAGTCCGAAAAGAACCGGCAGCAGCCTAGGAGGGCCCGCGTATGAAAAAACGTGTTTTTTCCGTTCTGCTGGCGCTCGTTCTGATGTTCTGTGCCGTTCCCCTGCCCGTGCATGCCGCCGCCAATGAGATCACGGTCTACAACTGGGGCCAGTACATTTCCGACGGCACGGACGACAGCCTTGACGTGATCAAAGCGTTTGAGGAAGAGACGGGCATCAAGGTCAATTATCTGACGTTCGACTCCAACGAGTCCATGTACACCAAGCTCAAGACTGGTGGCACGACATTTGACGTCATCATTCCGTCCGATTACATGATCGCCAAGCTCATTTCCGAGGACATGCTCGAGCCGCTGGACTTTGCCAATATTCCGAATTACGAATATATTGACGAAGCCTTCCGTAATCAGGCATATGACCCAGAAAACACCTACTCCGTCCCTTATACCTGGGGCACGGTTGGCTTGATCTATAATAAGAATTATGTTTCGGACGAGGATGCGGAAAGCTGGTCCTGCCTGTGGAACTCCAAGTATCAGGGCAAACTTCTGATGTTTGATAACCCGCGCGATGCGTTCGCCATTGCAGAATCCATGCTGGGCTACAGCTTCAACACAGAAGACGAGCAGGAACTCAAAAACTGTGCTGATCTGCTGGCTACACAGTCCCCTGTCCTTCAGGGTTATGTTATGGACCAAATCTTTGACCGCATGGAGCGCGGCGAGGCTTGGGCAGCCCCCTATTACGCAGGTGACTATCTGACTATGGTAGAAGAAAACCCGGATCTTGGTTTCAGCCACCCGAAGGAGGGCTTCAACATCTTCATCGATGCCATGTGCATCCCGAAGGGCTGCCAGAACAAGGCCGGCGCGGAGGCGTTCATCAACTTCCTCTGCCGCCCGGATATCTCCGCCGCCAATCTGGATTACATCGGCTACTCCACCCCGGAGACTGCTGCAAAAGACTATCTGGATGAGGACGTGACGTCCAGCCCCGTCTCCTATCCGGATGATGAAACGCTTGCGCGCAGTGAATCGTTTGCTGAACTCGGCGTGGGGGCCACGCAAACCATGAATGACCTGTGGCTTTCCGTCAAAACCTCAACGTCGAACACGACGCTGTACCTTGTCCTGACAATCACTGCAATCGCGGCAGTGATCCTGTTTTTCCTGATATCCGGCATTATAAAGCGACGCAAAAAGGCCCGTCGCTGCCGCAAGTGGAGGCAGACATAAAAATTAAAAGCCGGAGCAGATTTTTCTGCTCCGGCTGTCTTTTAATCAGCCATGCCATACGCCTGTTCAAAAAGCTGGTAGAATGGAAGCAGGAACCGGAAACCCTCCTTGAGCCACTCCGTTAATTCCGGACTGCTGCTGCGCGCGTCGAACGGATGCATGCTTTCAATGGAAAACGAGCGCATATTATAAAGCCTTCCAACCGGTTCTCCGGCGTGACCTTTTAGCCTTGCGTAACTGGGGCCGGAAAGCGCAAATATCTGTTGCGCGTCCAACTGCCGCAGCAGCTTTTCCGCACGCTTTGGGTCGTTGTCAAGAAGTCTCCGCAGCTGCACGCCGGACGCTGACGGCATCCACCAGCCCACACCGCAGCCATAGCCATCCGCGCCGACCTGAAACCAGAAGCACGGCGCTTCACCGCGGTTTTCAATCGCGTTCTGGAACGAAAACCAGATATGATCGTTGAGTGGCCCGCGTCCGAACAGCCGCCGCGCATCGCGGTAAATACGCGAAATGTGGACATTCAGGTGCAGATCGGGATAGTTCTCCTGAAACCAATCGTAGAGCTCCCCGGCCAGCGCCTTTGTCGGCGTCATGACCGCATCCTGAAATTCCTGCTTGTGCTCTGCGAACCACGCCCGGTCATTATTGAACCGGATGCCCCAGAACACGTCGACCGTCTGGTCGGTATAGCCTGTAAACATGTGTCTTACTCCTTGTGATTGCGAAGATAGGCCAGATAGCCCTCTAAAATCAGGCTGGCCGCCACGGCGTCGATCGTGTTCTTTCGTTTTTTGCCATGATAATTGCTTTCGTTCAGGATCTGGTGCGCCTCGATGGTCGTACGGCGCTCGTCCCACAGAATGGGCTTTATCCCGGCCTTCTGCTCCAGAAGCGCGGCGAAATCGCGGTAGAGCGCGGCGCGCGGACCCTCCGTGCCGTCCATATTGCGCGGGAAGCCCATCACGAGGCGCTCCGCGCCGCTTTCCCGGAACATCCGCACCACTTCTTCCGCCGTCTTTTCCGGCTTCCACGAGTGGATCACCGCCGTCTGGCCGGTCATCCAGCCAAGCGCGTCTGAAATAGCTACGCCGGTCCGCGCATCGCCGTAGTCGATTGCCATGATCTTCATGTGTTTATATGTTTTCTCCTTGCTTTTATGCTTATTTTCTACACTATAGCAGATTTTTTTTCGTCCTGCAATTCGTGCAAAAAATTTCCCGCGTTTTTCGCAAAAAATTGTTGACCTACAAAGGTTTTTATGATAATATGACTTTACCTGTGAAAAAGGGTTTTCTTTTTTTGCGCCCATTTTTCAAGCTGCGGGACGCCATGTAGTTTCGGCGTCATCTAAATTTTCAATAGCCGCAGTTTTGCAGGGAGGCAAGTATTAAGGAGGTGCCGAACATGCGAGTTAAGATCACGCTCAGATGCAATGAATGCAAGCAGAGAAACTACAACACCATGAAGAACAAGAAAAACGACCCCGACCGTATCGAACTGAAAAAGTATTGCAGATTCTGCAAGAAGCAGACCGTGCACAGTGAGACGAAGTAACACATCGGACAAGCAGAAAGGGTGAACATCATGGCAGAAGCGAAAAAGGAAAACTTCTTTGCCCGCACTGGCAAGCGTCTCAGCCGCTGGTTCCGTGAAATGAAGAGCGAGCTGAAGAAAGTCGTATGGCCGACAAAGAGCCAGATGGTCAACAACACCGTTATCGTTCTGGTGTGCACACTGATCGTCGGCATTTGCATCTGGGTCTTCGATGCTGTGGGCGGCGTCGTCGTCAACGGTATCATTACCCTGGTCAGAGGCTAAACCATGGCGGAAGCAGCAAAATGGTATGTTGTGCATACCTATTCCGGCTACGAAAACACCGTCAAGGCTACCATCGAGAAAACCATTGAGACCCGTCATCTCGAAGATCTGATCCACATTGTCTCCATCCCGATGGAAACCGTGACCGAGATCACCGACAACGGGCCAAAAACGTACGACCGCAAGGTATTTCCGGGCTACGTTCTCATCAAGATGATCATGTCCGACGAGGCATGGTACATCGTCAAAAATGTCCGCGGCGTGACCGGCTTTGTCGGTTCTGGCACAAAGCCGACTCCCCTTACGGAAGAGGAAGTGCAGCAGCTGGGCATTGAAAAGCACGAGATCGTGGTTGCGTACTCTGAAGGCGACAGCGTCCGTATTAACGACGGCCCGCTGACCTCCTTCATCGGAACTGTCGATCAGATCGATATCGAAAAGAACAAGGTTCGCGTCATCGTCTCCATGTTCGGGCGCGAAACGCCGGTCGAGTTGGAACTCGACCAGGTCGAACTGGTCAACGACTGACCCCGCAGGAACGCGGAACGTGGGAGGGGCTTGACCCCCGCCAGAAATACGCGCGTGCGCGCGTATCACCACATTTATTCAGGAGGTGCTTATCATGGCACAGAAAGTAACAGGCTATATCAAGCTGCAGATCCCCGCTGCAAAGGCAACTGCGTCGCCCCCTGTCGGCCCGGCTCTCGGCCAGCATGGCGTCAACATTTCCCAGTTTATCAAGGAATTCAACGAGCGTACCAAGGATCAGGCTGGTTTTAAGATCCCGGTCGTTATCACGGTTTACGCTGACCGTTCCTTCTCCTTTGTCACCAAGACCTGTCTCTTATACACATCTCCGAGCCC